>Ga0224558_1001688_pt1 | contig 22226 bp, 13 predicted proteins | sample 714S32024metaG_FD_180682 | JGI IMG/M metagenome (GOLD analysis project Ga0224558, IMG submission 180682) | Peat soil microbial communities from Stordalen Mire, Sweden - 717 S3 20-24 | ecosystem: Environmental > Terrestrial > Soil > Wetlands > Peat | place: Sweden: Norrbotten County, Stordalen...
ATGGGATGCGGCTCCCATGCCAAAAAGACGATTGGCTGCTTGCTCCGATAGGCGCGTTCGACCTGCGCCAGCTCGCCCTGTTCGCTGGACTCGACCAGCTTGAAATCACTCAGCCCAAACTCTCCCTCTTTGAGCATTTTCAGGACCAAGCGGTTGCCGTCGTTGCCGGGTTCGATGCCGTAGATCGAATTGTTGAGCTCAGCCGCGAAGCGGTGAATATCCTTGAAGTCCTTGAGTCCGGCATCGTAGGCGTACGCCGGCACCGCCAAGCTGTATTTAGCCCCCTCCAAATTAGGACCTATCACGACCACCGAACCGTCTGCCACGTACCGGCTGCGGTCGGCTTCCTGTGCCGGCATCCAGTTGCCGAGGAACACATCGATGTCCTTGTTCTGCAAAGACGCAAATGTCACCGGAACGGACAGGACGGTGATGGACGGCGAATAGCCGATACTGCGCAGCAGTTGGCCGACCAGCGCCGTGGTCGCAGTGACATCGGTCCAACCCACATCGGAAAAGCGCACGTTGCGGCAGCTGGCCGGCTCGCCGCTGCCGCTTGGTTCGGCGGCGTGGCTGGCCGAAAATACAATGAGGAACAGACTGAGTACGAACGCCGTGTAGCGCCCGACCGGCGCTTCACGGCGCTTGACCTGAGCGAAGCCGGGGCGGCATGATTGAACGTGAACTGCAGACTTTGAATGGTCGTTTAACGAGATCTGGTTGGCGCTCACCCATGCTTCCCTAGTGATTGAAAATATAGGTATTAATCTTGTTGCCCCATCTTAGTCGGTACTCGGTCCGGGCGTCCACAAAAGCTCGACGCAAGCTGCAGAGGCTATAAAATTGAATACTCAATCAACGATCCCGCCGGAGAGCCCGCTCGAGCCGCCGGAAGAATTCCGACGCCGCCAGCTGATCGAGGTGACCATCGATAGCCTAGCTGAACTTGGCTATGTCGGCACGACGCTCGCGCAGATCGCCGGCCGGGCCGGAGTCTCCCCGGGATTGGTGGCGCATTACTTCGGCGACAAGGACGGCTTGCTGGATGCAGCGTTTCGGTCCTTGGCGCGGCGCGTGGGCGATCACGTCCGTGCGCGGCTGCGGCAGATCAGCACTCCGCGCGCCCGTATTCAGGCCGTGATCGACGCGAATTTGTCGCAAGAGGAATTCGCACAAAGAACCGGTACCGCCTGGCTGGCATTCTGGGGCCAGGTTCTGCAAGTGCCGAGCTTGAAACGAGTTCAGTCCGTATATCAACGGCGCACGTTGACCAATTTGCGCAGCTCGTTGAAGAATCTCGTACCGCCGGATGAAGCGCAAAGCTTGGCCACCATGATTGCCGCGATGATCGACGGCGTGTGGCTACGCGCGGCGCTGTCAGGGTGGCGCGAGGCGGACAGCGAAAGCGCACGCGCGTTGTTGACGGAGTTCGTCGACGGGCGCCTGAAGTCCGTCAGCAATTCGGGGTCGAACGCAGCGCCAAGCGCCGGCACGTCAAGGCAGGGGCAGTGCGCGGCGCCGCCGGGGCCCGGCGAGCGCTTTGCATCCTTCAACCCGGCAACCGGCGAGGTGCTGGGTTACGTTACGGTGGCGGGCGCCGCCGAAGTCAACGCCGCCGTACGCGCTGCGCAGCGCGGCCAAGCGAAGTGGGCGGCCATGACCGGGTCCGAGCGTGCGCGGATTCTGCGCCGCACGGCCGAGATCCTGCGATCGCGCAATCGCGAACTTGCCGAACTCGAGTCGCGCGACACAGGTAAGCCCATCCAAGAGACCCTCGTTGTGGATGTCATGTCGGGCGCCGATTGTCTCGAGTATTTTGCCGCGCTTGCGCAGAGCTTGAGCGGCGAGCACATCGACCTCGGCACCCAAGCGTTCGGTTACACGCGCCGTGAACCTTTAGGGATAGTCGCCGGCATCGGCGCTTGGAATTATCCGCTGCAGATCGCCTGTTGGAAGGCCGCGCCGGCGCTTGCCTGTGGCAACGCCATGATCTTCAAGCCTGCAGAGCTGACGCCGTTCACCGCGGTGAAGCTCGAAGAGATTTTCCTCGAGGCCGGGCTACCACCGGGCGTCTTCCACGTGGTGCAAGGATTTGCGGATACAGGACGGCTGCTCACGCGCCATCCCGACATTCGCAAGGTGTCGCTCACGGGTGAGGTCGGTACCGGTAAGGCGGTCATGGCGGACGCAGCAAACACGCTCAAGAACGTCACGCTGGAACTTGGCGGCAAGTCGCCGTTGATCGTCTTCGAAGACGCGAAGTTGAACAACGCGGTGTCCGGCGCTCTACTCGCCAATTTTTATTCTTCGGGCCAGGTGTGCTCGAACGCCACGCGCGTATTCGTGCACTCATCGATCAAAGCCGCCTTTCTGGAACGCTTGGTGAAGCGAGTGAGCGCCATGCGCGTCGGCGACCCGATGGATCCCGCGACGCAAGTGGGCGCTCTAGTCTCGGAGCAGCACATGCAGAAAGTGCTCTCCTACATCGATCGCGGGCGCGCCGAAGGCGCGCGCCTATTGATCGGCGGTAATCGTGTTACCGCCGGCGGTTTGGATAAAGGCTATTTCGTCGCTCCGGCGGTGTTCGACAATTGTCGCGACGATATGGGAATCGTGCGCGAAGAGATTTTCGGTCCCGTCATGTCGGTCCTGGAGTTCGATCACGAACGAGAAGTCATCGAGCGCGCCAATGCCACTGAATTCGGGCTGGCGGCCGGCGTATTCACCAACGACTTGACCCGCGGTCATCGCGTCATCGCGCAGTTGCAGGCCGGTACGTGCTGGATCAATCACTACAACGTGACGCCGATCGAATTGCCGTTCGGCGGCGTCAAGATGTCCGGTCTCGGCCGGGAAAACGGCCGAGCCGCCATTGAACACTACACGCAGCTGAAGAGCGTGTACGTGGCAATGAAAGATGTTGAAGCCCCTTACTAGCCGGAATTAGTCATGAACGATCGGTATTCGCGTGCACTTCTTCGATCTCTTCCGTTGTTCATAAATGATTCCGGCTATCGCATCACGATCTATCGGACGGGGTCGGCCCGCAGGGCGACCCCGTTAGAGGTGGCGCGCAGCGCATAAGTAAGGACCATGACTTGGTAAACGAGAATTTCGATTTTGTGATCGTGGGCGCGGGTTCGGCCGGGTGCGTGCTTGCGGATCGCCTCACTGCGGATGGTTCTCGCCGGGTGTTGTTGTTGGAATACGGCGGCTCCGACCGGTCCATCTTCATTCAAATGCCGTCGGCCTTGTCGATTCCGATGAACATGCCGAAATACAACTGGTTCTATCACACGGAGCCGGAACCGCATTTGAATGGGCGCCGCATGCATACCCCGCGCGGCAAGGTCTTGGGCGGATCGTCGTCGATCAACGGCTTGGTGTACATCCGCGGTAATCCTCAGGATTTCGAGCGCTGGGCCGGCGAGGGCGCAGCGGGTTGGTCGTACCGCGATGTGTTGCCGTATTTCAGGCGCGCCGAAACTCGCGAGGAAGGCGGCGATGAATACCGCGGCAGCGACGGCAAGCTGCAAACGAGCTATGGTAGCCTTCGCAATCCCTTGCATGCCGCCTGGCTGGCGGCGGCAGCCCAAGCCGGCTATCCGCAATCCGCGGACATCAACGGCTTCCAGCAAGAAGGTTTCGGCAGGATGGACATGACGGTGGGAGACGGTCGGCGTTGCAGCGCCGCCAACGCCTACCTCCGCCCGGCCATGAACCGGCCGAATCTCAAAGTACGCACGCATGCCCTGGCGACCCGCATCGTGTTCGAGGGCCGGCGTGCGCGCGCACTCGAGTACACGCAGGACGGCGTCACCCATCGGGTTCACGCCGACGCGGAGGTGATTCTTTGCGGCGGCCCGATCAATTCGCCCCAGTTGTTGAAGCTGTCGGGCGTCGGGCCAGCAGCCGAGTTGCGCGCTCTTGGCATCGACGTCGTGCATGATTTGCCGGGAGTGGGTGAAAATCTTCAGGATCACCTGGAGTTCTATTTCCAGGTCGCGTGCAAGGAACCGATCACCCTCTATTCATCGATCAATCTGTGGAGTCGCGCGTTGATCGGCGCCCGTTGGCTGCTGCGCAAAGACGGTTTGGGCGCCACCAATCACTTCGAAACCTGCGGCTTCATTCGCAGCCGGCCGGGGATCGAGTATCCCGACATTCAATATCACTTTTTGCCGATGGCGGTTGCTTACGACGGATCGACGTTGGCGCAGGAGCATGGCTTTCAGGCTCACGTGGGGCCGATGCGCTCGAGAAGCCGCGGCTGGGTACGCCTGGCGTCGACCGATCCACTCGACAAACCGCGGATCTTGTTCAATTACTTGAGCCAGCCGGACGATTGGACCGAGATGCGCGCCTGCGTGCGGTTGACGCGCGAGATCTTCGCGCAAGCAGCCTTCGACCGCTACCGCGGCCGGGAAATTCAACCGGGCGCCGAGGTGCAATCGGACGAGCAGATCGACGCATTCATCCGCGCCAAGGTGGAGAGCGCGTACCACCCATCATGCTCGTGCAAGATGGGCAGTCCGCAGGACCCCATGGCGGTCGTCGATCCGCAAACGCGGGTGTACGGTCTCGAGGGGCTGCGCGTGGTCGATTCATCGATCATGCCGTCCGTCACCACGGGTAACTTGAACGCGCCCACCATCATGCTTGCCGAAAAGGCTGCGGACCACATCCTCGGGCGGGGCATGATCGCGCCCGCGGCGGTACCGTTCTACAGGTCGGCGAACTGGCAGATGGCGCAGCGCTGATCGTTCCACTCGACCGGTGACGGTGGTCGTGCCTTGCTCGGCGCTACGGAGCAGCCGCTTGCCGAAGGAATTGCGTCAGGGAGCGTCGCCCGTCTTCCCATAGTCGAAAGGGCGTATCGAGCGGCTCCTGCGGCATGCGTACGATCACCTCGCGGCTCGCGGCGATGAAATGCAGCGTCGCTACGTCGACGCGATATGCGCGCGGGATGACATCTCCGTGATCCGGAACATGCAGCGCGCGGCGTTGTCTCAAACTCACCGGCAATTGCTCCAGCGGTTTGAAGTCGATTACCCGTCCGTCCGCGATAAGCCGCAGCGCGCCTGCATCCGTTGCAGGTGCTGCCGCCATCCGCCGGTCCACCGTCGACCAACGGTACAGCAACAAGTATTCGCCGTAGTCTCCGGAGCGATCGACTTCGACAGCCACCAGCGTTGCATAATCGCGCGCGTGTGCGGCGACATCCGAGCGCTCGCGAGCAAAGACGAGAGGCTTGGTCGCCACCAACATGGTGCTGGCGCTCTGCTCATCGAGAATCTCGTGCGCTGCCGGGGGCAGGTTGGCACAGGAGGTCAGCGCGGTCAGCGCCAGAACGAAGGCGACGCGGATATTCATTGGCTATTAGAAACGCAAACGATAGGCTGCCGACAAGAAGAGAGAGCGTTGATCCACTGCGCTGGTTTGCGCCTGTCCGGTCAACGTCTGCGGTTGCTGCAAGGCCTGCTGGTTCTGTAGCTGGTAGCCGGCGATGAGCTCGAAGACCGATCTCCTGTTCGTCCAATCACCGCGCACCTGCGGCAAGTACAGCATTTGCCTGCCGCCCATCGTCGGATCGTTCAATTGCTCGACGCTCAAGCGCGGCCCCAATCGCCAGGCGCCGCGGACTACGAAGCGGGCGTCCCAGGACAGCGTGGTGCTGCGCGCGGTTGGTGAGTCATCCAAGCGCGCGCTGAATATGTGCAAATCGCTCGCCTGCAGCAGACTCGATCCGGCCATCTGCACCGATACGTTCTTGTCGAGACCGGTGGACTGCGCGGCAGCCACGCCGGGGAACTGCATCGCGGCAATGGCGGGCGAGGGGGGGGTACCGCTCAACTCGAGAGCGCCGATGTCGCCCATGAACTGCCAGCGTTCGCCCAAGGGGCGACTGGCGGAGAGGACGAAGGTGTTGCTCGTGGCCGTGCGATCCAGGGCAAGCTGCTTGATTTGTGAGGGAGTGAACTTGAATTCGCTCTGCAGCGTATTCAGATCCGGTGCGCTTTCACCGATGAGCGCATTGCTGAGCTCCAACAGAGGACTGCGGCGATGATCGGCATCGAAACCGAGCACCCAGTACTGCCCCACCTTGGCATTTCCGATCAGGGTCAGGGAGTTGAGCTGCTGGAACGCGACGTCGTAGTCGGCCAGCATGACCGCCGTGCGTCCCGGTACGCTGTAGCGAGTCTGGAACCCGATGGAGCGGCGTTCCGTCGCGCCGTTGGTGGTCTCATCGAAGATATAGGTATCGAATACCCACGCCTGATGGAACGGGTCGAACTCGGCGGTCAAAGTGGCAAAGTGCTGGCGACCCGACAATGCCGAATAGCTCGTGTAGGCAGGGAGGCCGGCGGCACCGCTCACCGACCAGGTGGGGTTGATCTGGTAGCCGACGAAGAGCCCGTCGAATAGCCCGACGATACCTTGGCTGGCGAGCGACTGGCGACCCAGCCGTCCGGTCAAACCCAGGTTTCGATCGGTAAGCTCGACGTAAGCAGCGGTGGCGCGGTCCTGACTGCCGCCGTTTGTCGTCACGATGTTCTGCGTGTATCCGGCATTGACGCGCGCGGTAAAGTCATAGCGTTCGCCGCGGTCGCGCAGCAGCAGATCGCCATACACGAGGGCTGAGTTGATGGAATTCGTCGTGGTGGCGGTGCCTGCTGATACGGTCTGGTCTTTACCATATTGATAGCTGATCGCCGCGCTGCCGGCCATGGCCCAGCGTTCGCCGGCGGGCGTTCCGAAATCGCCGGTCGCTTTGGGAGCAAGCGAGGCCGCAACCAGGGTTTGCAGGCGCGCGCGCACGCGAGCTGCACCCGAGCCGTCCGGATATCGCCGCAGATACTCTTCGTATTCCGCCTTGGCCTGCGCGAGCTGGCCGGCCCGCTCGCGGACCAGGCCCATCAACTCTTGGGCGTCAGGCCGCGCGGGGAATTCGGGTTGACGCAGCAAGCGGTTCAGCAAATCTACGGCTTCCGGGTACTGGTGCTTGCCGAGTGCGGTGCGCGCATCGCGGAGAATCTTGGCACGCTCATCGTCGGGGAGCGGCGGGTCGGTGGGCCCGTTCGCTTCCGATGACTGCACGCCGGCGTGTTCGACTACCGAAAGGTCCGTCTGCTCGTCGTTGACGGCGAGCCATGCGCGCGGGTAGCCGGCCTGCGCGATTTTCAACACACGCTCGGCTTCCTGGCGTGTCGTGAAAGGACCCACGCGCAACCGGTACCAATGCTCAGCGTCGATGTCGGTTTCCGACACGTAGGCTTGAGTCTGCAGGCTTGCTGCAGCCGCTTCGACCGTTTCACGCGGGAATTTGGATTGCGAGGAGTCGAGATTGACCGCATAGCCGGCGGCTGCCTCGGGCTCAGCCGCGAAGACCTTTCCCTTGCGACGGTTCGTGTTGAGGAGCCGCACGCGCAGGCCGAGCCCGGATGCCGTCGGTGCCATGACGAAATCGAGAGCCCTGGAGAAGGTCAGTTCCAGCGTGATCTCCCCAGGGACTACCGAATCGAGGCGCGCGCCGGTCACGAGTTGACCGCCCCCGCCGACCAGCGGCAGTTCCGGCGGAACCAGACCCAACTGAGTGCCGCAATCCGGGCCGAGGCGCAGCGTTATCGTCGTGCTGGTGCCGTGGCTCGCGGGTAGATTGGTGACGTAGCGTGCAGAACAGGTAAATTCAATCGAAATGTCGGCGTGATCCTCACTCTCGTGCGTATCGATGAATTGCACGAGAGGACCATTCGGCAGCGCATCTGCCGTTGCGGGCACGACGGCCCCCAAGGTCACCATGCAGATCAATAGCCCGATCGCACGCAGCGGCATTGCCTGATTCAACAGAGCGCCACGCTGCTTCGTGCCGACAGTCACTTCGTCGGACCGCTGGACGCGCCGCGTGGGCTCTGTATCAAGGGTTTCACCCTTGCGGGCGGAGCCGCAACAGTCCAACTTAACGTGTCGTGGCAAATGCCGCAATCGAGCGTTGTGCTCGCGTGTTGGACTTGTTTACCCGTCGCGGTGATGCCGTTGTGGCAGCTCCGGCAGGTCGCGTTGATTCCGAGGTGACTGAACGTCGCCGGCTGCCATGAGATGGTGCCATGACAGGCGCTGCAATCCTGAGCCGTTTGGATGTGTCGCGCCGGCTCGCCCGGCGCCTGCACGCCGTTGTGGCAGCTTGCGCAGCTTGCCGTAATGCCTTGGTGATCGAAGCGCGCCGGTATCCAGGCAAACGTCGTGTGGCAGTTCTCGCACCGGTCATTGCTGGCGATGTGGGTAACCCCTTTTCCGGTCGCCAGCACGCCATTGTGACAGCTGACGCAAGTGCCGGTCACGCCGCTATGAGACAGACGTGCCATGCGAGCGCCGGTGCCCGCTCCCGCTGCGCTTCGCGGTGCCGCACCGGTGCCGACGACCATGGCAATGGTGCTGCGGGTCGCGGCAGGAGCCGCGACCTTCTTTTTCAAGGCGCCGCCGCCCCAGTCATTCGGGCTGTGGCAACCGTTGCAATCACTGGTCAAGGCCCGCCCGCTATTGTGTGGGTCGGACGTCGGCCGGGTGGTCAGATTGCTCACACCGTAGAAACTCAAGGCCGGAGTGACCCTGTTGTGGCAAGCGTCGCAGGTGCCGCCGATGTACGTGAACATTGCGGTGTGCTTGGAAGCGGACATCGTCGTGCCGCTGAAGGCCGTGAATACCGTATTCGAGTGGCAATCTTCGCACGGTGTCGAACCGGTCGGGATGTGCACGGGCGACAGGACGGCCGGCTTGGGCGTGTAGTTGGGGTAGAAAACCGGCGGTGTCGCCGACGGCGCACCGTGACAGGTGATGCAGCCGCTGGTGATGCCGGTATGCAGGATCGTATTCGCGGCCAGCGTCGTCGTCGTGTAGTCGCTCGGCGCCTTCGTATGGCACACGCTGCAAGCACTATTGGCGGGGTTCGGCATGTGGCCCGCCGGCATTGCGTTACTGTTCCAGTTCGCCGTCGTGTGGCAAATGCTGCAGTCGTTGGGCGCCGGCATTTGCCCCGTGTTGTGATCCGCCGGCCGCCCCTGCAGCGCAGGACTGGCTGCGCCCATGTAGAAACTCAAGCCCGCTTCGTGACAGGTGTTGCAAGTGGTGACGACGAAGGCGTGATTCGCCTGAGTCATGTTCATCGGCCCGAAAGTACCTGCAGCGAAGGTACTCGAGGAATGACACGAGCTGCAGTCGGTTCCGCCTAGATACGGGATATGCGACGGCGCGAGCACGCCGTCTTTCGGTGTGAAGTTATTGTACCAGGTGAGGGCAGTGGTGCCGCCGTGGCATTGCCCGCAGTTGCCCGTGATGCCCGTGTGCAGCACAGAGTTCGCCGCGAGCGTCACGTAGGTCGTTGGCGCCGCCGTGTGGCAGACCGAGCAGGCTTGGTTGGCGGGGTTCGGCATATGTCCCGCCGGCATCGCGTTACTGTTCCAATTGGCCGTGGTGTGGCAGATGCTGCAATCGTTCGGCGCCACCATCTGACCGGTCGTGTGGTCGGCGGGGCGGCCCTGCAGTCCGGGACTTGCCGCGCCCATGTAAAAGGAGAGGCCCGCCTCGTGGCAGGTATTGCAGGTCGTGCCGACCCCGGCATGTGTGGCCTGCGTCATGTTCATCGGCCCGAACCCGCCGGCGACGTAATTTGCGGCATGGCAGGAACTGCAGTCGGTTCCCGCAAACGACGGAATGTGCGGCGGCGTCAGCACGGCAGCCTTCGGGTTGTCGTTATTGTTGTAGAAGGTCAGTTGAGTCGTGCTCCCGTGGCACTGCGCGCAGCCGGTGGTGATGGCCGTGTGCAGTACCGGAATGCCTGCCAGCAGCGCCATGTTGTTCGGATACCCTGTGTGGCAGACCGAACAGACTTGATTGCCGGGGTTGGGCATATGGCCGGCCGGCAGCGCGGTAGTGTTCCAGTCGGTCGTCTCGTGACAAGCCGAGCAATCGCCGGACACTTGTTGAGCGATGCCGCTTGAAAGATGGTCCGCGGGTCGGCCCTGCAGGGCCGGTGTCGATGCGCCCATATAGAAGCTCAAGCCCGCTTCATGACAGGTGTCGCAGGTCGTGGGAACGAAGGCGTGCTTGGCCGCGCTCATGTTCGTCGGGCCGAAGCCGCCGGCGACGTAATTCGCCGCATGGCAGGAACTGCAGTCGGTTCCGGAAAGGTAGGGGATATGCGACGGCGTGAGCGCCGCCGCCTTCGGATTGTCGTTGTTGTTGTAGAAGGTCAGCTGAGTGGTGGCGCCGTGGCATTGGCCGCAATTGGCGGTGATGCCCGTGTGCAGTACGGCGATGCTCGCGAGCGTAGCGTAGCTGGTCAGCGTGCCGCCGATCGCGGTGTGGCAGACCGAACAAACCTGGTTGCCGGGATTCGGCATGTGGCCGGGCGGCATGACGTTCGAGGTCCAATCGGTCGTGGTGTGACACCCCGAACAGTCGCCGGACACCTGCTGCGCATTGCCGCTCGAGAGGTGGTCTGCCGGTCGGCCTTGCAGGGCGGGCGTCGACGCTCCCATGTAGAAATTCAAGCCCCCCTCGTGGCAGGTATCGCAGGCGGCGGGCACGAAGGCATGCTTCGCCGGACTCATGTTCGTGGGACCGAAGCCGCCCACGGCGTAGCTCGTCGAGGAATGGCAGGAACTGCAGTCGGTACCGGACAGGTAAGGAATGTGAGAAGGCGTAAGCAGCGCGTCCTTGGGCGTGAAGTTGTTGAACCAGGTCAGCGCCGCCACATTGTTGCCGTGGCATAAGCCGCAGTTTCCGTTGATGCCCTTATGCAGCGCGGAATTCGCTGCCAGCGTTGCCGGCGTGTAGTCGTTCGGCGCGGAGGCATGGCACTGGACGCAGGTGAGGTTGCTCGGATTGGGCATATGCCCCGTTGGCAGGACGGTACTTACCCAGTCCGCCGTCTCGTGGCACACGGAGCAGTCGCTCGTCGCCATGCGTGGGTCGTTGCTGTTGACGTGGTCGGCAGGCCGCAGCTGCAGCGGTGTGCCGCTGCCGACATAGAAACTCTTGCCGGTATCGTGGCAGGTATCGCAGGTCGTCGACACGACGGCGTGTTTGGCGGCGCTCATCGCCGTGGCCGGCCCGAAGCCGCCCGCCTGGTAGGCTGCGCCGTGGCAGGCGCTGCAATCGGTGCCTGCCAGGACGGGGATGTGCTGCGGCGTGAGCGGTGTCTTCTTGGTTGGAGAGATGCCGGACATGGACATCGGAATATAGGGCGCCGGCACGCCCGCGAAGGTCTCACCGGCATGGCACAGCAGGCAATTGTTGACGTTCAATCCGGAATGCAGCGTCGGAATGTTCGCGGCGAGCACCGTCCAAGTTTCCGCAGCCGGGTTGTTGCCGTGACAAACCACGCAGTCGATGGCTGAAGGAATCGGTGGGACGTGGTTGGTCGGCTGCCCGGAAACGTAGCCGCTGGAAATCTTGACGGTGCCGCTGTGACAGGTTTGGCACGTGGTTACCGTCATTTGGGTGTGATCGAATCCCGAGGGCACCCAGCTCGGCGTCTTGGTGCCGATGCCGCTGGTATGGCAGTTCTCGCACAGAGTGCTCGTGGGCATGTGGTTGCCCTGTTTACCCACGGCCTTGGTCCCGTTGTGACAGCTCACGCATCCGCTAACGATGCCCGTGTGATCGAAGCTGGCGCCCAGCCAGTTGGTCGTCAGATGGCAATCACCGCATTCGAGATTCGTGGCGATGTGGTTTGCCGGCTTGCCGGCAGCCTGCGTGCCGTTGTGGCAGATGATGCAGAACCCGGCAACGCTGAGCGGGATTTGCGTGTGATCCACTGCCTTGGGCGGATTCCAGCTCATCACCGTATGGCAGGCTTCGCATGCTTGACTGGTGGCCGGGTGGGTCGGTCCTTCGCCCTGGGCGATCGTTCCGTTGTGACAACTGACGCAGGTGCCCAGCACTTCGGCGTGATCGAAATGCACTTGGGGACGGAACGAATTCGTGTCGTGGCAGGCCGCGCAATTATTCGTGCTCTGGATATGCGCCGCCGTTTTCGGCGTTGCATTGAAGGTCGAGCCCGTGATGTGGCACACGCCGCAGTTTCTCGGCGTCCCCTTGAAGACTGCGTTCAGGTGACAGGATTCGCACGGTAGGTCGCGATGCACGCCATCGAGCTCGAAACCGGTCGGCAGGTGGTCGAACGGTACGGTGATCGGCGGCGCGCCGGCAGCCGAGACCGCTGCCCCCGGGACGAGCGTCAGCGATGCCATGGCGAGCAACGCCATGAGGAGCGGCGCGATACATCCGGATGCGCGATGCAGATTCATATGCGGCTTATTGAATCCGTGCGCCTTTCCAGGAATCGACCGTATGACAGCGATCACACTGCGCGCCGTACTCGCCCAGGTGCCTGTCGTCTTTGTGGTGACAGCTCGCGCATTGCGACGAAGTCTTCACTTTGCCCGGCGGCGAGTGATGGCAATCGGCGCACTGCAGTTTGCTGTGGGCGCCCCGCAATGGAAAGTGCGTTTGCTTCGCGTGATCGAAAACCCATAGCGGCCAACCGTTCGGCGAATGACAGCTCTCGCATTTTTTGCCGAGACCCCCTTTGTGCACGTCGTCGTGCGAATGGCATTCGATGCAGGTGATAGGTGCGCTGTTGAATGCCAGCGTCGCGTGGCATTGAGCGCAACTGACGACCCGATGCAGGCCCAACAGCGGGTATTTCGTCAGGTCGTGATCGAACACGATGTCCGCGCGCCATGCTTGCTGGCCATGGCATGCGTCGCATCCGTCCTTGAGCTTGCCGCCGTGCGGGTCTTCGCTGCGGTGGCAGCCCGCGCAGTCCTTGGCTAGTTTTTGGTCGGCCACCGCAGCGGTGTGACACGCATAGCAATCGATCTTGGCGTGCGCTCCCAATAACGCAAACTTGTGTCGCGCGGCATGATCGTAGCTCATCACATGCCAACGCTGATTGTCATGACAATCGCCGCACTTCACGCCGAAGCGGGCGGCGTGTGCATCGTCGGCTTTGTGGCAGCCGTTGCAATCCTTCGGGATTTTCTCCTTGTAATTGCCGCTGCGATGACACGCAACGCAGTTGATCCGCTCATGCACGCCCAGCAGTTCGTAGCCCGTCTCCTTCAGATGGTCGTACTTCGCCGTCTTCCATTCCTTCGTAACGTGGCACTTCGCGCAGTCCTCACCGCGTGATCCACGGTGTTCATCGTCGGTTGCGTGGCAACCGTTGCAATTCTTGGGAGTCGGCTTGTACCGACCGGCGACGTGGCATGCATCGCATGTCGCGATTTCGTGAGCGCCCGTCAGTCTGAATGCCGTCTTATCATGATCGAACTTCCCGCCGGTCCAGCTCAGCGAGCCGTGACACTCGCCGCAGGCTTGGGTGAACTGTCCGCGGTGTACATCATCCGGCTTGTGGCAGCCGACGCAGCTCGTGGGCGCCTTGCGCCACGCCACGCCCTTCTTGTGGCAGGTCTCGCAGTCGAGCGCCGCATGGGCGCCCTCGAGCGGAAAGTCCGTGAGGTGATGATCGAACTGCGCGCGACTGAGTTGAACGATGTCGGCCTTGCGGCCCTTGTGTTCGGTATGGCAGGCGCGGCACTCGCCGACACCGGCATTGATCATGCGGCCGTGGTAACCGCGATGCTGCCCAACGTCGGCGGCAATATCTTTGTGACAGTCGAGGCACAGCGAGGACTGAGTGCGGACGTTGGAGCGGTCATGGCAGTTGGCGCAGGTCTCTTCCTGCTTCACATGCGCCTGCGTCACTTTGCCCGGCATCAGCAGTGTTTCCACCGATACCGCAAAGGCACTCGATGCCGCCAGGTAAGACATCACCATCATGCACGCGGCTCTTGCCGTTTTGCCACGTCCATGGCGCATGACCTATCAGTACACGTTGACCGCAATGACGTGCACGAATCCGGCAATCAATAGCATGAAAAACAGCGGGATGTGGAGCACGTGCCAGAACGAAAACAAACGCGCATACATTTGATATTCCGTCATGCGGCGACCGGCCTCCAGGCGCCGATAGGCGTAGCGGCGAGCGACTTCGGCGATGCGGTGGGCATGTCGCGCGATCAGCGGCGAGTCGCCTCTCGCTGCCTTGGCCACCGCTTCCTTGATTTCCCGGCGCACGAGATAGCGCGCTCTGGCGAGACGCGCCGCGCCCGTGAATAAGTGCAGGAACCGGGCAATACGTCTTTTGGGAGGCTCGATCAGCCGCTTTTCCACCTGGTCGATCGCTTCCAACAGACCGGGCAGCAGCGCAATCGAATTCGTTTGCGAACGGAGCCGTGCGCCCACCGCTTTCAATTGTTCCAGCGTGTCCTCGTGGCCATCCAGATGTGCATGCAGGCGAGTGTAGATGTACCGGCCGATCACACCGCTGCCGGCCACCAGCAACATGCAGATGAGGGCCACATTGCTGTTGGTCGCTCCAAGGCTGAAGTTAGCGTGAAACAGCACCAGGACCGGGCCCACTATGCCCAGGAACATATGGAATTCAAACCAAGCCTGGATACCGCCCAGCCAGCGGAGCCACGGTGCGCGTTTGCGCGCCGAATAGGATAGGAGCAGCACCATCATGGAGCCACCGGCGATTCCCAGCCAATAGCCCAGGCCGCGCTGCGGCGTGATGTAGCGTTCGAGATGAGCGCGGCTGCCCCAGATGAGCACACCGGTCACCACCAGGGTCCACAGGAGAGGCCAGTGGAGGCGGGGACCCTTCGTGGCGGGGGCGGCGGGAAGCTTCTCGGCTACGGTGTTCATATCACGACGTGGTCGATCAATATTTTCAACGGGCGGTGGTCGGCCGGATTGATCGCGTCCGTCGAGCCCTGCAGGTCGCCGGCAGCCGGCAGGGGCTGGCCGTTGCGGGAAATGCGCGCCTCGATCGTCACGCGGCCCGCACTTGAGAGGTTTCGGCCGGGCAGCATCGACTGTGAATCATCCAACGTAAATTTCACGGGCCAACTACCTACGCTGCCGCGAAACACGGCCACCGGAATGCCGGGTGCATCCACTGATTTGGCCACGATGAACAGCGTTTCGCCCGCAACGGCTTTACCCCGCAACGCTTCCGCCAGGGTCACTTCGCCGCTGATCGTCGTCCCGTTTCCGAGGGCCGGGGCGGCAGGCTCCGCGCCCGCGTTCGCGCTTGGACCGGAGGCGGTCGCAGCGGTGCCCTCGTTCAATGGCGGCAACTGTCGCGCACGCGCCTTGATAGCATCGGCCGGGCGGTCCAGAAATTCAAACGACTTCGCCAGCAGTTCCCAGTCGCCGGCAGTGCCGCCACCTTTGGCAAGTCGGGATTCCAGGTTCGCAACCGCATTGGCCATCGATCCAGCGCCGACCGTATTTGCGGGCCTCGAAGCGTTCGATTCGCCGGGTGCATTACCGGTTGCGCTGGTTGCGCTGCCAAAAGCTCGCGCGGCGTTGCCGAATGCACCTGATGAGGTATCGGCCGTGTTCGGTACCGTCGGTGCGGCAAGCTGCGAAATCCCAGTGGGATGCCCGACCCACGAGGACAGCCCGAAAGTCGCGGCCACGATGACCAACGCGGCCACCGATGCGAGCCAGGGCAACGCCGGCAGCGCAGCGAAACGCGGTATCCTGCGCAGCAACGGCAGCAGTAAAATGACCCCGGCCAGCGTCGTGAGCATACCGGCCAAAAACCAGAATAACGGCATTCAAGAATTCCTGTTCGGGTGCAGTATCCGGCCCGACCAATCGCTCAATCGAGGCGCACGGCTTTGCAATCTAAAGTATCTTAATGCTGAGCGGTCGGTTCAATACACTGTGTGTGGAATGCGACACTTTTGCGGGATGCGGCGTGTGACGATACTCACAGAATATTGAAGTCATGATCTTTAGCCTGATGAAACTTATCTCGACCGGTTGAGTTCTCGAAGCATGGATGTATTGGCGCTCGCCGTGTACGTGTTGCCGCTGGCGCTGGTCATAGCTGTCTACGTGTGGCGACAGAACCGAACCCACGCGCGTCATCTGCGGACGCTGCAGGAAACGATCGAGGCCGGCATGACCGAACCGGCGTCATTGCATCCGATCATCGACCCGAGCAAATGCTTGGGTTGCGGAACCTGTGTCAAGGCCTGTCCCGAGACGTCACATCACGATGTGCTCGGCCTCATCAACGGCAAGGCCGCGCTGATCGGCCCCACCGACTGCATCGGGCACGGGGCATGCAAGACCGCTTGTCCGTTCGATGCGATCACGCTGGTTTTCGGGACCGAGCGGCGCGGCCTGGACATTCCGGTACTCAAACCGAACTTCGAATCGAATGTCCCGGGCATCTACGTGGCCGGGGAACTCGGCGGCATGGGTCTCATCAAGAACGCCTTGACGCAGGGACAGCAGGCTGTGGAGGCGATTGCCAAGGCGAACGTCAAACGCCCCGGCGCCCTCGATGTGCTCATCGTCGGCGCGGGACCCGCGGGCCTCGCGGCATCGCTTGCTGCCAAGAAACTGGGCCTCAGCTACCTGACCGTCGAACAGGAAGCTCTTGGCGGGGCCGTATTTCAGTATCCGCGCGGCAAGCTGGTGATGACGGCGCCGGTAGAATTGCCGCTCATCGGCAAGGTGCAGTTCCGCAATACCTCGAAAGAAGAATTGTTGAAGTTCTGGAGCCAGGCATGCAACGGCAACGGCTTGAAGATCAGTTACCAAGAACGTGTGGAGAGTATTGAACGAAAGGACGGCGGGTTTTATGTAAAAACCGGCAAGCAGCAACACATCGCGTCAGCCGTACTGCTCGGGATCGGCCGGCGGGGCACACCGCGCAAACTCGGTGTGCCGGGAGAGGATCTGGCGAAAGTCGTCTATCGCCTGATCGATCCCGATCAATACCGCGGCCGGCAAGTCATCGTCGTCGGCGGCGGCGACAGCGCGCTCGAGGCAGCGGCCAGCATCGCCGAGCTGGGCGATACCACGGTTACACTTTCATATCGCGGTGAAGCGTTCCAACGCGCCAAGCAGCGCAACCGCCAGCGCGTCGACGAAGCGAGCACTAAAGGCCGGCTCAAGGTGCTGCTGAACTCCCAGATCCGTGAAATTCGACCGGATAAAGTGATCTTGAAGCAATCCGGCAATGAACTCGCGCTGCGCAACGACGCGGTAATCGTCAGCGCCGGCGGCATCTTGCCGAATGATTTCCTGAAATCGATCGGGATCGAAGTCGAAACCAAGTACGGAACCGTATGATGAAGCATCGCTCGGGCGCACGGATCGCGGCGCTGTGCTGCGCCTTCAGCCTGAATGCGGCAGGCGCACCGGCGCCGTCCAAACACCTCGCCCCGAGGGATCCGTTGGAGCCGGCCCGTGCGGCCCTGCGTACGTTGCAGTTCGACAAGGCGATGGCGCTGCTCGGTGCCGCCGGCAACTCCGGCAACGCCGACGCGCAGTACTTGCTCGGGCTCATGTACTTGAACGGCGTCGGGGTCGTGTCCGACTCCGCACGCGGGCGCGCATTGCTGCAGTCGGCTGCCGAGCACGGGCAAGGCGCAGCGGCCTATGTGCTGGCCGGTGAACTCGGGCACGAGGCGGGCGCACCGCCCGACGCGGCGCGGCGATGGCTGGAACGCTCGGCTGAACTGGGTTACTACCGCGCGGTCGATGCGTTGCGCTCGGGCCGACCTTTGCTCGATCGCGAGTCGGTGGGGGCTTCGGATCCGACCTTGTTGATGCCCTGGGTAATCGACTGCGTACGCAGGAACGATGTGGCTGAATTGCGCCGGCTTGGGCCGGTAAGTGCTTCGGTGCGCGATGAGTTCGGCCGCGGTTCGCTGTCGCATGCGGCCGCGTCCGGTATGGTTGCTGCCGCTGCGGCATTGCTCGACATGGGCGCCGACGTGGGGGCGGCGGACAAGGCGGGGACCACGGCGCTGATGATCGCGGCCGAGGGGCCTGACGTAGCGATGACCGATCTGCTCTTGAACCACGGGGCCGATCCGAAGACGGTGGACACCGAGCAGCGCACCGCCCTTTTCCATGCCGCCCGAGCCAATCGGGCCGCAAACGTCGAGGCGCTGCAGCGCGCGGGTGCCGTGCTCGACGCGCGGGACAGCCGCGGGTACAACGCCCTCGATGCCGCGCTGGCCGTGGGTGCGGACGCCGCCGCCACGGAATTGCGCTCTCTGGGTATCCATTCCAATAGGGCTACGGTCGACCCGGCACGCCAAAGCGGCAAGTTCGATCCCGCACACCCGGGTGAAATCTATCGTGGCTGGCCGCCGCTCGCGCTGGCGGTGGCGCGCAATGATACGGCGAGCGTACAGCAACTCCTGGGAATGGGAGGCGATGCCAGACTGCGGGTGCCGCAGGGCGATCCGCTCTTACAGATAGCCGCCGACGCGCATGCCCTGGAAAGCTTACCCCTGCTTCTGGCGCGCGGCGCCGATGCGACCGCTGCCGACCACGCGGGCCACACCGTATTGTGGGCGGCCGCAACTCGCAACGACCTCGCGGTCGTCAAGGCACTCCTCGATGCCGGCGTCGTTCCCGACACCCATGGCGCAGCCGAGCAGACGCCGCTGCTCGCAGCGCTCCGTGCGACGCATCCGGACGCTGCGCAGATGCTGCTCCTCGCCGGTGCCAGCACGGAAGCCAGCGACGCAGAAGGTCGCACGCCGTTGCTGCTTGCATGCGCAAGCGGCGATGCTGCGCTGGTCAAGATCTTGCTCGAACATCGCGCCAAGACCGACGCCAAAGATCACGAAAACCGCACGGCACTGTCGTATGCGGCTGCCTCCGGCTCCCGCGACGTGGTGGTCTTGCTGCTGGCCGCCGGAGCAAGTCCAGAGGCGATTGATTCGCGCGGCCGCACCGTGCTGCACGCCGCCGCCGGGCAACCAGGCGCCGGCGTCTTGGCGCCTCTGCTGATCTCCGGTGCACAACTCAACCAACGCGACGGCGGAGGTGACACTCCGCTCCTGATCGCGGCGGCTACGGGTCACGATGAAGTCGTGCAAGCACTGCTCGCCCGCAGTCCGGACCTGGATGTGCAGAATAACGCCGGCGACACGGCGTTGATCGCTGCCAGCCGCGGGGGCCACACGGCCATCTGCCATATGCTGCTGGCGGCGGGTGCGACCAAGGGCCTGCGCAACGGCGCCGGCGTTTCGGCGCTGGATGTCGCCGCCGGCCGCGGCTTCGCAGCGATCGTCAAGGAGTTGGGCGGTAAAGGCTGAGCGTTTGCGGAAAAATCAGTAGGCGTAGTAGGGACCGGTGTAGATACCGGTCGCCCGCTGGTCGATCCCGACATAAATCTTGCGATTGTAAAAAAACGGCATTCCATAGGTAAATCGGGCCGATCCGCCGACCCTGGCGAGATTTATGAAGGCGGCCGCGTTGGCCACGAAGGTGGTCGGGTCGGCGATCGCGAATTGCACGGTGCTGCTGGCATTGTTCACGCCGACGCCGGCATTGACCGCAAACACGCTTTGCGGAGACACGGCAGGGCAGTAGTAGCCGATGAAGACGCCCGCGCTCGACGTGCACGCGGCCATGGTCGGGTCATCGAAAGCATAGGCGTCGGTCCCCGAGTCGATCAGCGCCTGCAATTGCGCCGTGCCACCATTGTACGTCGCGGTGAAATCCCCGGTCTCAGGGTCCGCGCCGAGCACCGTCAACCCCGTTACGGGCAAGGAATTGTCCGCCTGCGTTGCAATCCCGAAGGTCAGTTCGCCTTGCACGGAACTGTCCCCATTGGCATTAATTAGGTTCGGCAGACTGACAATGATGCCGTTGTTGTCGGAGGGAAACATCGACACCGGGTTCGTGACCTGGTCGGGGAGGGCAATGTTCTCAGCGGTGCACACGCCGGCCGTCGTGCAGCCGTAGTAGAGCGGCAGCGGCGTGGTTGCGGCGACGCAGGCCGCTCCGCAGTCTTGCGCGAAAACGCCCACTCCGAGCACCCCATTGGCGGCGAAGCCCGACACGCCGTTGATGAGAGTTCCATTCGCTCCGCAGGTGGCCGGCGGCGGTGCGGCGGCGGCGGTGTCGTCCATGACCTGCACCGGTAATTTGGTTGCGACTTCTCCGGCCAGCGTGACGTCGGCGAATGCCACGGGACCCCAGGTTTGGCCGCCGCCGAAGGTTACACACTCTTCAATAGCATGCCCCTGCGCGTCTGCAGCAGTGCTCAGCGTCACCGCGCCTGCGGCCAGCACGGAGCGGACCAGGCGCAGGCCCGAGGAACCCGTGTCGAGCAACACATGGTCGATGTTCACGCACTGCGTCTGGCTGCCGGCAGCGCAGACCTTCACCGTGACGTAAGGGTGGTTGATGGCGCCGGTCGCAGCGGCCGGCCCGGAATCAACCGTCAGCGCCATGGTGTTCGGCGTCGGCGCTCCCGAGATCGTACCCGCCGGCTTGCCGCTCCCGCCGATACAAGCGCTCAGCAGACCCGCCGCGACGACGATCATGAGTTGAAAAATTGAGCGCATGCGCATCCTAGGAGCCTTGCGTCGGTGGGCTCAGCGGAGATCCGAAATCGACGTGCCGATGGGAATCAGCGCGGGCAAATAAGCCCGGCCCACATAAGCGCGCAGGTGTCCCCCGGATTCGACGACCAGTTCGGACGAGGCTATCCGCAGGTCGCGGTGTAGGCCCGGGTTTGCCAGGGCCCTCAATGCGGCGGTGTATGCCGGGAAGCTCCCGCCCAATAATCGCTGCAAATCCGGCATCACCGGACCGGTCCAGGCCACGGCGAAAACGACGCCGTCTCGATTCAAGAACTCGCGCACGCGCATGCCGCTGCCGGCTGTGATCTCGTGAATGTCGTACTGCTGCAGCAAGGTGATGTGCACGACGCCCTGCAGTTGGTCCGCGTCGGAGCGCACACTCGCCATGTCGCCGCCGAGACCGGCGCGTGCCGGACCAGCGCACAACGCACCAATGGCGAGCGCCAGGATTGCCGCGAGATGACCCGAGCAACGATCGATCATGAGGTGATTCTGCAATAGTATCGCGCCCGCCGGCACTGTCTTTTGTGAGAGACAAGTCTCACGGTCTTGCTTTATGCCGCAAAGTGCGGCTGCGGGCGCGCTCCGGGGCTAGCGCTGCTTGGGGTAGAACTCCGCCGCGATCTCGTGCAACACGCCCGTGACATAGCCGGCGAACGAGCGCCACACCTCGAGATGGAATGCCTGCTCTTGCGTACGCCACAGCACGATGTCCGCCTTGGCGAAGACGGTGCGGGTACACATGCCGACGGGAAACTCACCGAGGTCCAGATCCAGCGGACAGGCGCCGCTCAAGATGGTCGCCGCCTGCAAGCCGCTCACTTGGAGTGCAAATTGCCGATGACTGACATCCACCAGTGCATGCGGGATGGCCACCAACGGGCGCTCGAGCGCGCTCAACGTCGCCGCTTCCGGTTCGCCGGGCGCAAGGTCCAATAACAGGTATTCATCAGGCCCCAGCCATAGCGTGGCGCGTGTTGCGTGGGCGTTCGCTCGGCAGGCTTGCTCTGAAAACGCCGCGCCCCATACGGGTAACAGCGCCGCTCGCGCTGCAGCGTCCCCGTAGAACGCGAACCGCGCGGCAGGCGGCAGGTCTTTGAGCCATTCGGCGGCAGGCACCGTGGGCACTCGGCGCGTCGCCGTGTCAACCATTGATGCGCGCTCCGGTGGGATCGTAAAAAACCGGCGAAGTGACTTCAACCTCGAGGTCGCCGCCGGGCATGGGTACATAGAGCGTTTGCCCCATTTTCGCGCGGCCGCCGGCGACCAACGCCAGCGCGATGGGATATCCCAACACGCTGCTGGCATAGGACGAGGTCACGTGTCCGATGAGCTCCATCGGCGGCTGTTGACCGGCCTTGGCGGCGACCTGCGCGCCTTCGTCGAGCATCACGCCGGTATTGCGCGGGCGCAAACCGACGAGTTGCTTGCGGTTCGGATCCTGCATCGAGGCGCGGGCCAAAGAGCGCTTGCCGACGAAGTCCTGCTTGGTTTTGCCGATCGCCCAGCGGAGGCCCGCATCGTCCGGCGTCACCGTGCCGTCGGTGTCCTGACCCACGATGATGTAGCCCTTTTCGGCGCGCAACACATGCATGGCCTCGGTTCCGTACTCCACCATGCCGTGCCTCTGCCCGGATGCGTAGATCGCTTCCCACACCGCAGCGCCAAAATCGGCGGGTACATTCACTTCGAAGCCCAACTCGCCGGTGAAACTGACGCGGAACAGCATCATGGGGATGC
>Ga0224558_1001690_pt1 | contig 22219 bp, 24 predicted proteins | sample 714S32024metaG_FD_180682 | JGI IMG/M metagenome (GOLD analysis project Ga0224558, IMG submission 180682) | Peat soil microbial communities from Stordalen Mire, Sweden - 717 S3 20-24 | ecosystem: Environmental > Terrestrial > Soil > Wetlands > Peat | place: Sweden: Norrbotten County, Stordalen...
CAGGATTTAGAGCAGACGCAGTGCGATCTGGGCGCGCGGCTGCTGGCCGCCGCGATTTTTGGGGCCTGCCTCTTCTTCGTCATTTTGTCGGGTTGTCTGCTCGTCGTGGCTTTGACGTGGGATACCCCATATCGGGTATCCGCGATCGCCTGGATGGGCGGTGCATTCCTGCTGGCGGCGGTACTTGCCGGCATATATCGCTCCAACCTCATCAATGGACAGGCTCCGTTCCTCGCCACCGTGCGGCGGGAGTGGAAAGAGGATCACGTTATTCTCGACCGCATTCTCTCGTCGGATGAGGACTGACCGGTGAGCGAAACCAGCGATTCGAGAAGCGAAACCTTGGCACACATGGCGCAGTCGCGTGCAGAAATTCGTCGCCTGCTGGAGCCGCCGCAGCACCCAGCCGGCTCGGATCAGGGCGCCGTCAACGGTGGTGCCCGCGAATTCCCGCGCAGTCGCACCATGAAATTGCTATTGACCGGCCGCGGTGTAGGGACCGTCGGTGCGGTTGTCGGGGGTCTCATCATGGCGCGGCCTGCGCTGGCGATTCGCTTGCTGCGCATGATTCCCACGGCCGCGATTGCGCGAATGCTGCTAGTGAAAGGAATTTCGGCGCTGCGGGCCAAGCGCGAATGACACCCGCGTAGCAGACGCGCGTAGCAGACCCGCGTCAGCCAAGGGTGATGCGCGCGTAGTGGTGGGTGCCGTCGTCGACGAGGCAGATGTCGCAGGCGGATTGAGAAATTTCGCGGTCATCGAGTGCGGCGCGGATGATTCCGCGGCATACGCCATTGGGATTGTCCACGGCGATATGGTAACTCGATGATCCGTGCTTGTACTTGATCTCGAACCCGGGCCAAGCGCGCGGAATGCAGGGATTGATCGATAGCGTATTGCCGCGCAGATTGATTCCGAGGATTCCTTCGATGGCCGTCCGGTACATCCATCCCGCCGATCCGGTATACCAAGTCCATCCTCCCCGCCCGACGTGGGACTCTGCGGAATATACGTCGGCACACACCACGTAGGGTTCGACCTTGTAGCGATCTGTCCTCGCAGCCGTGCTGGCGTGGTTGATGGGATTGAGCAATGAGAAAAGTTCTCCCGCCCGATCGCCGTCGCCCATCAGTGCAAATGCCAACGTGGTCCACATGGCGGCGTGAGTGTACTGACCGCCATTCTCCCGCAGTCCGGGCGGATAGGCTTTGATATAGCCGGGGTCGTGCGCCGAGCGATCGAACGGCGGCGTGAAGAGTTTGACGAGACCATCGCTGCGACTGACCAATTGCGCATTGACCGCCGACATCGCACGCGCGGCTCGTGCAGGCTCGCCGCCGCCGGAGATGATCGCCCACGATTGCGCTATGGCGTCGATCCGGCATTCATCGCTGGCGATTGAACCCAAGGGCGATCCATCATCGAAATAGCCGCGCCGATACCAGTCGCCGTCCCAGGCCTCGCGTTCGATGGCTTGTTGCACGGCGCACGCATGCTTTCGCCATAGTGCCGATTTGAGAGATTCACCGCGTTGGTCGGCAACGGTTGCGAACTTCAGCAGTGTGGCATGCAGGAACCACCCCAGCCATACGCTCTCGCCGCGGCCTGCCGCGCCTACGCGATTCATACCGTCGTTCCAATCGCCTGCGCCGAATAAAGGCAAGCCGTGTGAGCCGGTCGCAAGGCTCGAATCCAACGCAAGGACGCAATGCTCGAAGAGCGTCGCCGTCGTCGCCGTGACTGCCGGCGAGGAGAAGATTTCGTGTTGGTCCGGCGTCAAAGGAGGGCCCTCCAAAAAAGGCACCTGCTCGTCGAGAACCGCCGCATCCGCAGTGACCGCGAGATAATGCGAGACGACGAACGGCAACCAGATACGGTTGTCCGAGATTCGGGTTTTCACTCCCTGCCCAGAGGAAGGCAGCCACCAATGCTGTACGTCGCCCGCCGTGAATTGCCGCGCGGCCGCGCGCAGAATGTGCTCGCGAGCGAGCGCCGGGCGGGAAATGCATAAGGCCATGACGTCCTGCAGCTGATCTCGAAAGCCGTAGGCGCCGCTCGATTGATAGAAGCCCGTGCGGGCCCACAGGCGGCAAACGAGGGTTTGGTAGAGCAACCATCCGTTCAACAGGATGTCGATGGTGCGGTCCGGTGTTTTCACCTGGATGACGCCGAGAGTTTGATCCCAATAGTCCGTGACGGACTTGAACACGCCGTCCAGATCGATGGTGCGGTAGCGTTGGATCAGCGCTACCGCAGCGTCCTTCGACTCGGCCTCGCCGAGCAGAAACACGAGTTCGGCTTCCTCGCCTGCTTGCAGGGTGAGCTTGGTTTGCGTCGCTCCGCAAGGATCCAATCCGCCGCCGACCCGGTTCGACAGGCGATTCGCACCGAGCAGAGCCGCAGGCTCCGCCAGTGAACCGTGCCGGCCGATGAATTCCGCGCGATCACCGGTGCATGCCAGTTGCTTGCCCCTCGTGTCCAAGAAGACGATGCGGGATTGAAATTCCGTACGCCACGGATTGCGTGCCAGCAAGGCGGAGGTGTTCGGTTCGATTTCCGTGACGATGAAGGGTGCCGTTCGACTGCGCTGGTTCCCCAAGACCAAGTCCACGTAATGCACGAACGACAGTTGCCGGGCTTCGCCGGAGCGGTTTGCGATCTTGAGGCGGGAAACCTTCACAGGGTCCGTCATCGGCACGAATTGCAGCAAATCCAAGGCTATGCCGTGCGACGTATGTTCGAAGCGGCTGTATCCGAAACCGTGATGAATCACGTACGAGGAGGCGGGTTGCCGAATGGGTTGCGGCGTGGCGCTCCATAAATCGCCGGTCAGCTCATCCCGGACGTAGATCACTTCCGCGGGCGCATCGCCGACGGGATCATTCGACCACGGTGTGAGTTGGTTTTCGCGGGCGTTGATCGACCACGTGCTGCCGGCGCCGTCCGCGGACACCTGAAACCCGAACTGTGGATTCGCGATGACGTTTATCCAAGGCGCCGGCGTCCGTTGGCCCTGTTCCAGCACCATGACGTACTCGCGACCCCCGGCGGTGAATCCTCCGAGCCCGTTGAAGTATTCCAAGGCCGGCAGGGAATACGGCACAGCGTCGCGCGGGATCTTCGGCGGGCTATGGCGCTGCGTCAGCGGGACCGGCACCGGCTCGCGCAAACGTGCCAGCTGATCGCCCAAACTGCCTCGCCGGGCGACGAAGACCGCGCGCGCGGCGGTCTCCAGAAGATCGCTGCTGGAAGCCGGCATCGAATCGCCGCGCAGCGCGAACACTTTGCCGCGGCTGTCTCCATGTTGGTCCCGGCCGCGCGCGCGCGCGTTCCTCATCGCAGCGTCGATCGCGAGCTGAAGATCCGCGGCGTCGGGCGCCCGGCGGTCGTTGACTATGATGAGATCGACGGACAACCGCTTCAGGCCCCAATACTCATGCGCTTGCAGCAGCTGCGCCACGATCTGAAGATCATTCTCCTCATCGACGCGAATGAGCACGATCGGAAGATCGCCGGACACTGCGTACGGCCACAATGCCGACCGACCCAATTGATTCTGGTCCAGGATCCCGCGATTCGCACGCAGTGACGCATCGGAGTACAAGACGTGGTTGGCGACGCGCTGGAATTGCTGCGCTTCATCGAAATCGATTCCCAGAGAGCGCAATTGCAATTGTGCGTGGCTCGACGCCAGGGTCTTCGCCCGATCGAATGCCGCCGCGTCGCTGTGCTTATCGGCTAGAGACAAGGCCTGGGCTCGGCTCTGTGCGAGGATGGTCCAAAAGGCGACGCGCGCCGTTTCTCCTGGACCGAGCCGCACGCGGCGCCTTAGACTAAGCACCGGATCGAGCACCGTCCCTGTAGTATTCGACAGAGGGCGTGCGTCCACAATGGAAGTTGCATTGCGCAGATCGTTGCCGCGCCCCAAAAAACGTGCCCGATCGGTCTCGAATTGCAAGCCGCCGGCCGGCTCGCCTTCCAGCACGCTCACATGAGCGGCCCACAGGGGTAGCTCCTGAGGCTCGCGATTGCGCCGCGTCGCGAGCAACGTACCTGTCTCGGGAATGAACTCGGTTTGGACGAACAGTTTGGCGAATGCCGGATGCGCAGAATCCGCGTCTGGAGACGTCAAAACCACCTCGGAATACGTGGTCAACTCGATTTCGCGTAGTCGATTGCCGTTGTTCGTGATCGATACCCGCCGGACTTCCGCATCGTCCTGCGGTGAAACGAAGATCTCGGTGGCGGTGACGATGGGGCCATCCTTGCGGGTGATCTCGGCCCTATCCTCGAAGAATGAAACCTCATAGCCATCCGGTTCGCGGCCGATGGGTTGATAGCCTGCCGACCACACCTGACCGTTCGCCACGTCGCGTAAGAATACGTATGAACCCCACGCGTCGCACGTCGCATCTTCGCGCCAGCGCGTCACCGCGGCGTCGCGCCAACGGCTGTAGCCCGAGCCGGCCGCCGTGATCATCACTGAGTAGTTGCCGTTGGACAGCAAATGCGTGCGGGGCGCCACGTGATGCGGAGTCGTGAAGCGGCGCGGCGTCGGTTCTTGCAAGCGTAGCTCCGTTGCTTGGATAGTTGAGGATCATCCCTGGTCGCCGTGTAGGCGCGCCGGCGCTGCCGCTTTGCCCTGGGGCAGGCGTAGAAGACTACTCTGCGGTCACTTCGACGTCGACCTTGAGGGACAGAAAATCCGAAGCGGATCCGGTAAAGGAGCCGACTAGGGGTGCAGCTTGCGACGCTTCCCGCGCGACGGCGACGCGGATCAAATTGCGGCCGCCGACCAGCGCGTTGGTGGGATCGAACTCAACCCAGCCCACTCCCGGCAAATACACTTGCAGCCACGCATGAGTCGCACCGCCGCCCACGAGGCCGCCGCCGGCGTCGATCAATTTCTCATCGTACAGGTAGCCGGAAACGAATTGCGCCGCCAACCCCAAGCAGCGCACGGCATCCAGCATGAAAACAGCGAAATCGCGGCAGCTTCCGCTGCCCAGATCCAAGGTCTCGACCGGCGTCTGCACGCCGACTTCTTCGCGGCGCTGGTAGGAAAAACCTTCTTTTATCGCTCGGTTCATGGCCATGAGCACATCCAGCGTGGCGTAGCTCGCCGTCTTTTCCAGCAGGGCCCTAACCCAGGCATCGAGCTTGTGGTCGGGATCCGGGTATTGCCGCGCCCTGGAAGATCCGAGGTCGATGTCCTCGGATGCGGAGTAGCTCAGAGGCAATGTAGCCGCATAGTTATCGACGACGATGGTGCGCGCCGGCAGCGGAAAGTGTTCTGCCCGAAACGTCGACTCGAACGTCAATTCCGCGGCCGGGTCCGCGAACGTCGCGATTGCAATGGAGTTGCCGAAAGCGTCATGCATCCACCGCAGGTCCGATGGTTGCGGCGTGATGGTGATGCCGGTGTCGAGCAGCCGCAGATCGTGGCTGTCGCGCGGTCGGCTCATGAGCCGATGCTTGCCCAGCACCACGGGCTTTTGGTACCGGTACTCGGTCCGATGTTTGACTTTTAGGACGCTCACAGGTTATGCCGCCAGATGCTGAGATTCAGGGCCACGCCCAAGCTGACCCACGCTAGATAGGGCAGCATCAGCCACGCGGCTGCTGGTCTGACGACGAAAAATTCACGCAGTGTCCATACAAGAGTCAGCCACAACGCAACGATCAGGAATAACCCTCCGCCAATGTTCTTCATACCGAAGAATACCGGTGCCCAAAGCGTATTGAGTACGAGTTGCAGCGCGTAAGCGAATAGCGCGGCGTTGCGCGCGGGGTGATAGCGCTCGCTCCAAACGAGCCAGACGGCTATGCCCATCAAGACATAGAGCAGGATCCATATGGGGCGGAACCAGGCAGCGGGCGGCGTCCATGCAGGCTTCGCGAGAGACGCATACCAAGCCTCGCTGGACGCCGGCAGGGTCGATGTCGCCGCTCCGGGTGCGGCGCTGTGCGGCGTCGCGACGCGCGGCGAGAACACGGCGCCCAGTGCTCCTGCCGCCAGTGCGAGCGCGATGAACGCCAACAGCGCCAACCAGTTCGGCCGAGCATTTCGTCCGCGATAACTGGTCGGACTCTCGATCTGAATTCTCATTCGCTCTGCAACCTCAACGAGCGATATCGGACGATCAGGACGATTGCTGCGCACATTTGAATCCAGCCGAACCATTGATAGTGGGCGGACAGGGCCAGCCAGATCAGCCCGGATAGCCAAAGTACGCCGGCCGCAATCGCCGCGTCTCTGCGGCTGTGGGCCCGGCGCAGTTCATCCCGCAGCTGACCCATGCCTGCAGTTTCCACCTTGATTCTGAGGCGGCCTTCAGCAGCGTCACGCACGGCAGTTTGAAACAATTGCGGTACTTGCTTCAAGGCCTCGATCGTATCGGGTAGCTGCGTGCGCATCCTGCGCAGAACGGCGCGCGGGCTCATCCGCTCGCGCATCCAGGAACGCAGGATGGGCTGCGCCGTCTTCCATAAATCGAGTTCCGGATACAATTCGCGCCCCAAGCCTTCGATATTGAGAAGCGTCTTCTGCAACAGAATCAACTGCGGCTGGATTTGCATGTCGAAGCGGCGCGCGGTCTCGAACAGCCGTAGTAGAACCTGCGCGAACGAGATCTCTTTCAGCGGCTTGTTGAAAATGGGTTCGCAGACGGTGCGCACGGCCGACTCCAGTTCGTCGACGCGGGTTCCCGCCGGTACCCAGCCCGATTCCACATGCAACGCTGCGACGCGCGCGTAATCGCGGTCGAAAAAGGCCAGGAAGTTCGCAGCAAGGTAGTGCTGATCTCGAGGCTGCAGCGTACCGACGATGCCGAAATCGACCGCCGCATAGCGTGGGTTTTGCGGATCGTCGACTTGCACGAAGATGTTTCCGGGGTGCATATCCGCGTGAAAAAAATTGTGTCGAAATACTTGCGTAAAGAAAATCTCGACGCCGTTCTCGGCCAGCTTGGCGATATTCGTGCCGCGCGCCCGTAATTCGTCCATGCGGCTGACGATGACGCCGTGTATGCGTTCCATCACCATGACGTTGATGCGGCAATAGTCCCAATACACGTCGGGAACGTAGAGCAGCCTAGAGCCGGAAAAATTCCGTTTCAATTGCGCGGCATTGGCGGCCTCGCGCATGAGGTCCAGTTCATCCAGAATGGTCTTGCGATACTCGTGAACGAGTTCGATGGGGCGCAGTCGCCGCGCTTCCTCCCAGTACTCGTTCGCTAGAGCGGCAAGTGCGTCCATGACCTCGAGGTCCAAGTCGATGACTTCGTGCATGCCGGGCCGCAATACCTTGACGACTACTTCTTGTCCCGTCCGCAGCGTCGCTCCATGTACCTGAGCGATGGAGGCGGCGGCAAGCGCCTCGGTGTCGAAGCTCGAGAAAATATCATCAAGCTTGGCACCTAAAGCGCTTTCGATGGTCGCGACGGCCACGTCGCTGCCGAAGGGAGGGACGCGATCTTGGAGTTTGGCCAATTCGTCGGCGATGTCGCTGGGAATCAGATCACGGCGCGTGGAGAGCGCCTGGCCGAACTTGATGAAAATGGGCCCCAACTCCTCGAGCGCGAGCCTCAGCCGTTCGCCCCGCGTGATGCCGGCGCTACGCTGAAACCAAGTCCACGGCGACAGATAAAACAGGAACCGAAACGGACGGTATAGATGCGTGGCCCGTATGAAGTCGTCCAAACCGTGCCTGACCAGCGCGCGTTGGATCGTCAACAACCGAACCATTACCCGCATGCGCATCAAGCGGAGCCCTTCAACCGTTGCTCGAGGCGGGCGATGCGTGCTTCGACCCGATCCGCGGTTTCGCGCAGCATGTCGACGCCCTGCAGAAATTCCTCGAGCTCCGTCTTGTTGACCAGATCGCGGCTTTCCTCCTGCAGATATTCGGCGATGTTCTCGCCCGCGGTGCGGCGCGCGCGCCGCACCCACGCTGCGGTCTGCCGGGCAAACTGCGACAACCGCCGCGCAGCGAGGTCGCCAACGATGCGCGATAGTTCTTCTTCCATGTCGGGACGGGCCATCGCGAACAATTGTCGATATAAGTTCGCAATCTCGGCGTCGCCGCGCACCTGCGCCGGCGTATGCCGGATTTTACTGCTCACGCCGCCGCGGGGGGCGGCCAGCTGCAGCAGCGCAAACGGGGATCCGGCGATGGTCGCATTGACCTGCTCGGAGGCTGCCGATTCGGGCGAACGGTCAGCGGCGACGAGCGAAAGCCGCCCGCCGGTCACGCTGGCGCGAATCGGGAGCACACCCTCGATGTCCACCCGCAATGAGGTGGCGTCCAGGCGGCGCGCCAGGGCGCTCGCCGGCATGGATGCCTGAACGCCGCGATTGAGCAAGGCTTCAACGGCGGCGAGCCATGCGGGAGTTGCGGGCATGTCAGATTTTGTACCCGCGGTGCAGGGCGACGATGCCGCCGCTCAGATTGTGGTATCGGGTCTGCGCGAAGCCCGCGGTGCGGAGCATTTCGAGCAAGGTTTCTTGGTTCGGATGCATGCGTATGGATTCCGCCAGGTAGCGATAGCTGTCTCGGTCTCCCGCAACCAAGCTTCCCAAGGTAGGCAGCACATTGAAGGAATAAGCGTCGTACAAGGGCTTGAGGCCGGGCGCAACGGGCGTCGAAAACTCGAGCACCAACAGTTGGCCTCCCGGCTTCAATACCCGGTGCATCGAGCGCAGCGCGGCAGCTTTGTCGGTGACATTACGCAATCCAAAGCCGATGGTCACACAATCGAACGAATCGTCCTCGAACGGCAGACGTTCGGCGTCCGCGACCAGACATTCGACATTTCCCACGAACCCGGCGTCGAGTAGGCGGTCTCGACCCACTTCCAACATATGGGGGTTGATATCCGATAGCACCACGCTGCCTTCCTTTCCCACTTGACGAAGCATGCCGAGAGCAAGATCGCCCGTGCCGCCGGCAACGTCCAGCGCCCGTTGCCCGGGCTTCAAACCAGTGAGGGAGAGCGTGAAACGCTTCCACAGCCGATGCACACCGAACGACATCAAGTCGTTCATGACGTCGTATTTGCCCGCGACGGAAGCGAAGACGGAATGGACGCGCTTGGCCTTCTCGGACCAGGCGATCCTTTCAAATCCAAAATCGACTTTGCGGTCGGTGTTGCTCATGGTGCTCCTTAAGGGTCAAGTGGCATTGTAGCCGACTGGAGCGGTCTCACCTTAAGTCAGCGCGTTACGCGCCGTGCGCTACACGCCGTGACCAACCCCGGCGGCGGCGCATCTTTCGAGATAGCGAGACCAGTTCGCTTGCTGCTCGCGCCCCAGCGCGTGCAGCAAGCTCCACGAGTAAAGTCCCGTATCGTGGCCGTCGTCGAACACGAGTCGGACAGCGTAATTGCCGATCGGCTCTATACCGGTTATTCGTACGTCCTTCTTGCCCGTTTGCAGCGTACCCTCGCCGCTGCCATGTCCTTTGACTTCCGCAGACGGCGAAAAGACGCGCAAGTATTCGAACGGCAGTTCGTAACGAGATCCGTCATCGAAGCGCACGTCGAGAATACGCGATTCGGTTCGTAGCTTGATTTCGACGGGCTGCGGCATGCGTGTTCCGCCGTCTTCTACAGGATATACCGGGACAAATCCTGATCTCGCGCCAACTCGCCGACGTTGCCTTCCACGTAAGCACGATCGACCAGAACATGTGTGCCGCTGCGATCGGCCGCATCGAAGGAGACGGATTCCAAGAGTCGTTCCATGACCGTGTGCAGGCGGCGCGCTCCGATGTTTTCGGTGCGTTCGTTGACTTCGAAGGCGACCTCCGCGAGCCGCTGCACGCCGGACGCCTCGAACTCGAGTTGCACCCCTTCGGTCGCCAGCAATGCCGAATATTGGCGGCACAGCGATGCGTCAGGCTCCGTCAAAATGCGCACGAAGTCTTGAACCACCAAGGGCTCGAGCTCGACCCGAATCGGCAGACGCCCTTGCAACTCGGGGATCAAATCGGAAGGTTTCGACATGTGGAAAGCGCCGGAGGCAATGAACAGCACATGGTCGGTCTTCACCGTTCCATACTTGGTATTCACGGTGCAACCTTCGACCAACGGCAACAGATCGCGCTGTACGCCTTCACGCGAGACATCCGCTCCCGTCGTTTCCTGCCGCCGTGCGATCTTGTCGATCTCGTCGATGAAAACGATGCCGTTCTGCTCGGCGTTCTCGACCGCGCGAGCCTTGAGCTCTTCTTCGTTGATCATTTTCGCCGCCTCCTCGTCGACCAGAAGTTTCAGCGCCTCCTTGATCTTGAGTTTGCGCTGGCGGCTTCGGCCGCCCCCCAGGTTCTGGAACATACCCTGCAGTTGCTGTGTCATTTCCTCCATTCCGGGGGGCGCCATGATTTCCACACCGACGGGCAGTGCGCGCACTTCGATTTCGATTTCACGATCGTTGAGTTCGCCCTCGCGCAGCATTTTTCTGAAGCGCTGGCGAGTGCCGTTGTCGCGCGGTGCCGCGTCCCCCGTGAATCCCACATGTGCCCGCGGCAGAAGGGCGTCGAGGACACGGTCCTCCGCAGCATCGGCAGCGCGATGACGCACCTTCGAAATTTCCTCTTCACGGGTCATTTTCACCGAGATTTCGACAAGATCGCGGACGATCGAGTCCACTTCTCGGCCAACATAGCCGACTTCGGTGAACTTCGTGGCTTCGACCTTGATGAACGGCGCCTTGGCAAGCCTTGCTAGTCGCCGGGCGATCTCGGTTTTGCCGACGCCGGTGGGGCCGATCATGAGAATGTTCTTCGGCGTGATCTCCTGGCGGAGGTTTTCGGCTACCTGCTGCCGCCGCCAGCGATTGCGCAGCGCAATGGCAACCGCACGCTTCGCTGCCTTCTGGCCGACGATGTGCTTGTCCAGTTCTTCGACGATCTCGCGCGGCGTCATCTGCGACATAGGGGCCTCAGAGTTCCTCGATCGTCAGGTTTCTGTTGGTATATATGCAGATATCTGCAGCGATATTCAGCGATCGCTCCACGATCTCGCGTGCGGACAGATCGGTTCCCTGCAGCAGCGCCAGCGCTGCGGCTTGGGCGTAGCTGCCGCCGGAGCCGATGGCGATCACGTCATGCTCCGGTTCGATCACGTCGCCATTTCCCGATATGACATACGAGCTTTCGGCATCCGCGACACAAAGCAATGCCTCGAGCCTGCGCAAGCTGCGATCGCTGCGCCAGTCCTTGGCCAATTCAATCGCAGCGCGCGTCAGGTTGCCGAATTTCTCCAACTTGCCCTCGAAGCGCTCGAACAGTGTGAACGCGTCGGCGGTGCCCCCGGCAAATCCTGCCAGCACCTTGTCGCCGTACAACCTGCGAACTTTCCGCGCGTTGCCCTTCATGACGCTCTGTCCGAGGGTGACCTGACCGTCGCCGCCGACGGCGACCCGACCGTTGCGCCGGACGGCGAGAATGGTGGTGCCGTAAATATGATCTGGATGGTGATTCATGTGAATCAGCCCATGTGGGGCCGATGGATGCCCTTTCAAGCGATGGACCCTATCTGAGCATTCCGCGTGGGCGGAATAACGGCGGGCTCCTAAGGCGGGCGTCGCCGGGCGCGCGGATGAGCGGCGTCGTAGACCTTCGCTAGATGTTGAAAGTCCAAGTGCGTATAGATTTGCGTGGTGCTGATGTCGGAGTGCCCCAGCAACTCCTGAACACCGCGCAAATCCGAGCTGGATTCGAGGAGATGCGATGCAAACGAATGACGGAACATGTGCGGGTGCATATGCACGCTTAAGCCCATGCGGCGTGCCCACGTAGTCACTCGCATCTGCACCGCACGGGGCGTGAGGCGCCGTCCGCTGCGACCGACGAAGACGGCGGCCGTATCCCCCGGCAGCTTCCTGCGCTCTTGCAGCCATTGGTGGAGGGCCTCTACTGCAAAGCGTCCCATCGGGAGTATTCGCGTTTTGCTGCCTTTGCCGTCGACGCGGACGGTGCGATCCTTCAGATCGATGGCCGGCAGATCCAGATTCACGAGTTCGCTCAAGCGCAGCCCGGATGAATAAAACAATTCCATGATGGCTTTGTCGCGCGTCGACAGCATGTCTTCGACTCTGAATTGCAGGAGCCGGCCCATTTGGTCCGCATCGAGGGTCGTGGGCAGTCGCTTCTTGGATTTCGGTGCGCGCACGTCATGCGCGGGGTTCCGTCGGCAGCATCCCTCGCGCAGCAGAAACGCATAAAAGGTTCGGACTGCCGACAAGCGCCTCTGAATACTGCGCGGCCCCAGGCCGCCGGCGTGTTCGGCCGCGGCAAAGGCGCGTACCTGCCCGTTGTCGAGCGCGTTCCACCCGCGAATGCCGCGGCGGCCGCAGAATTCCGACAACTGATCCAAATCGCGGCGGTACGCCGCGGCCGTGTGCGGGCTCAGACGGCGTTCGAGCGTCATGTGCGCGACAAACCGATCGATCCATGCGCTCTGATCCGCGGTCACGGCGCGGCGGTTCAGCGGATGAGCGCGTAGGTCACGAGTTCGCCGATTCGTGAAAGAAACTCCGTACTCATCGCCGGATGAAATCGTTCCGCGTCGCTCGCACCGATGGCCAGAATTCCGAGTGCGCCCTTGGCTCCCAACGGGGTGAGCGCCACCGACCCGATCTCGATCGAATCCTTGCCGAAAAGATAGTCGCGCTGCGCGTCGCGAATTTGTCCGCATCTCGGCTTACCGGTCTGCAACAGAGATTCGAAGGTCTTGATGTCGGCGCTGCCGATATCGTCGGCCCGCAAGAACCGCCCCGCCGCCGCCTGCAGCGGTCGCGCCTCCTCGAGAAACAGCACCAGTACCGAGTGCATGGCGTCGAAATCCTCGCGCAAGGACGCCTCGACCGCATTGATGGTTGCCGGCAGGTCGTGCGCTCGGATCAATCGCTGACTCAAGCGATGAATCCGGTCGGCAAGCGCATCATTGGCGCGAGCCACGTCGACCAGTTCTTTCAACTTGCGCTCGAGCGACTGATTGCGTTCTCGCAGCACTTCGACCTGCCGCTCGACCAAGCTCACCGTGGCTGCGGCATCGCGCAGATGCGGAAGGCGTAATTTGGCGAGCAGAGCTCCATTTCGCTCGAAGAAGTCGGGATAGGTCTGTAAGTATTCCGCGACATTCACGTCGTTGAGAGAGTTTTGTTTGATTCCGCGTGCTTGAATCGTTGTCATTATTCAGCTCCGTACGTCCCGTTGAATATCGATCGATCCGGTAAAAACCATGGTTGCCGGTCCCGTCAGCCACATAGGCTGGCCGATCCCCAGCCAAGTCACCGTTGCCGTGCCGCCCGGCAAGTCTACTCGGACATCTGAATCGAGCAGACCCCGCATTCGCCCGACCGCCACGGCGGCGCAGGCACCCGTGCCGCAGGCCAGCGTCTCACCGGCGCCGCGCTCGTGCACCCGCAATCGTATGTGCGTGCGATCCACAATTTGCATGAACCCCACGTTGGTGCGCTTTGCAAAGCGCGGGTGGCGTTCGATACTAGGCCCAAAGCGTTCTACCGGTGCGGTTTTCACATCGGAAACGCAGAGCACGACATGTGGATTGCCCATCGAAACCGCGCCAAATTCGATCTCGGTGCCATCGATCCGAAGCGAATAGGCCGGCATTTCGGCCGCCGCGTCCATGGGCAGCGAGCGCGGCTCGAAGTTCGGTATGCCCATGTCCACGGAGACCAGCCCATCGTCCCGAACGCGCGCGCGCACGGGTCCGCCCGCACTCTCCAGGGTCAGTTCGCGCCCGAGTTCCGGTTGCCGTGAATACATCAGGGCGGCCACGCACCGTGCGCCGTTGCCGCATTGTTCGACCTCGCTACCGTCGGAATTGAAAACTCGATAAAACACGCGGCTTCGCGAGTCACGTGGAGGCTGGAGCATCAGAGCCTGATCGAAGCCGATACCGGTGTGCCGATCCGCTAGAGCGCGTAGTGTGTCCGAATCGATGGGCTCGTCGGCGTTGACAGGAGGGGCATCGAAGACCAAGAAATCGTTGCCCAAGCCCTGCATCTTCAAGAACTCGATGCGCATTGGAACAGCATATCACTCCATCGATGCCCTATCATTTCGTTCAGGGGGTTGCGCAGGAGGGCTGCGAGTTTTACCTTACAGAAAAACAAAACCTTGGGGAATTATGCGCCATGTAATGGTCTTGAACGCGAAAGGGGGATGCGGTAAGAGCACGCTGTCCACCAATGTTGCGGTATTTTTTGCGAAAGGCGGCCATCAAGTATGCATTGCGGACTACGATCCGCAGCGATCGAGCCTGGATTGGCTGGCGCAGCGTCCGGGTGATCTGCCGCCGATCAGCGGCGTCCCGGCTTATGAAGAGGGTCTGCGAAACGTGCCGCGTTCCACCGATGTACTGGTGATCGATGCTCCCGCTCGCGTGCACGGCTTGGAACTCAACGAACTCGTGCGGCGCGCGGAAACCATTATCGTCCCCGTGCTCCCGTCCAGTGTGGATATGAAAGCCTGTGCGCATTTCATGGCGGAACTCCTCGAAATCGGCAAAGTGTCCCGCAAACAGGCGCGTTTGGGCTTAATTGCCAACCGGGTACGGGAACACACGCTGATCTACGAGGAACTGGACCAATATCTCTCGAAGCTGAAAGTCCCTTATTTGGGCTGTTTGCGCGAGGCGCAGAACTATGTTCGCGCGTATGCGCGCGGCATGGGTGTGCTCGAACTTCCGGAGTATCTGGCGTCGCCGGACTGGAAACAGTGGGAGCCGATCGGCGAGTGGCTTGGCAGCAAGCGGAGTCAACCTTAGGAGCTTGTCTGAAGTATTCCCGGGGCGGCTACAAGCTCGCCCGAATGCCTGCGTCAAGGTCATGAAAGGCGAGTGCCACGCCGAGCTCGTCGAGCATACGTCGATTCGCGACGCGTCGGGATTCGCTCAAGTAGGACCACGACAGGGGCGAGAATGTCTTTTGCGCATCGGCCAAACTGACCAGCGGCGGCGGCGGTAGATTGCTGATACGTGCCACCCGCTGCAGGTAGGCCGTGAGGCTATCGTCGGTGCCATCCGTCACGTTGTAGATACGCGCATCGGCACGCGTCGCGAACCCGGCGGCCACGCAGGCGGTCACCAGATCTTCGACGTGAATCCGGTTGCTCGACGTGGCTTCGCGCGGGTCGATGACCGGGTCTCCGCGGCGCAGCCTTTCCAGCGGAAGTCGGCCAGGGCCATAGATTCCGGGGATTCGCAAAATGCACCAGGAAACCGCATGTGAATCCGCCCATTCGCGCAGCGTGTTCTCGGCGGCGAGGCGGCGCGCGGCACGCTCCGATTTCGGCGCCGGCGGCGTTTCCTCGTCGACCGCATCGCCGCCGCGATCTCCATAAACGCCGGTGGTACTGAAATAAATAAAACGGCGAGGTTTGCCGACGATATGCTCGAGCAACCGTTCGAGCCGCTCGTCCCGAACGCCTACGGGCGCCGGCGGCACCGTGTAGTACACCAACTGCCCCTCGAGATCGACGAGCGGTGGGTTTGTGTCCAAGTTCAACAGCTTCGATTCGGCCCCGACAGCGGCAATTTGCCGAAGGCTTTCGTCTTGCGTTCCGAAGCCGCGGACCATGTGCTTGAGGTTCCGCCAGCGTTCCGCCAGCTTGAGCCCGGCGTAGCCGCAACCGACGATTGAAACCGAGTGCATGCTAGGCTCCTTGAGTGCTCGATGAGGAATTACTGTGCGTGTCAGTCTATCCAAGTCCGATCGGAGTTTCAGTGTCGTACCGGACCAGCCGGTGCTGGATGCGGCCCTCGACGCCGGCCTCAACTTGCCGCACAGCTGCAAGGGCGGTAACTGCGGCGCGTGTCGGGCCCGGCTGCTGCAAGGCGCGGTGAGGTATCCCAATGGCCGGCCGCTTGGGCTCTCGGAAGCCGAGGTGAATGAAGGCTACATCTTGTTGTGTCAGGCTTGCGCCCTCAGCGATCTTGCCATCGAGACTGTCGAGATCAGCACGCCCGAGACAGCGGTCATCAAGCGACTGCCCAGCCGCATCGAACGCGCCGAGACCTTGTCGCATGACGTGCTGGGCGTGTTCCTGCGACTGCCCGCTGCCGAGTCTTTTCATTTCCAACCGGGCCAATATGTCGACATCATGTTGTCCGGAGGACGCCGACGCAGTTTCTCCATCGCGTCGCCGCCGCACGACTCGCGCTTGCTCGAATTGCACATTCGGCGGGTCCCGGGCGGCGAATTCACCGAGAGGTTGTTTGCCGAGGACGCGCGCAGCGCATTGCTGTCCATCGAGGGCCCGTTGGGTCAGTTCGTGTATCGGCATGCGACCGGCGTCCCGATGTTGCTGGTCGGCGGCGGTACCGGCTTGGCTCCGCTCAAAAGCATGTTGCGGCATGTCGTCGAAAACGATTTGGAGCGGGACATGATGTTGTACTGGGGCGTGCGCGGGGAGCGCGATCTTTACGCCCACGACGAACTCGAAGCCCTCGCGCGACGATGTTCGAACTTTCGCTATCACCCGGTACTGTCTGAGCCAAGCGCAAGCTGGCAGGGCCGCTGCGGCTGGGTTCACGAGGCGGTGCTCGGCGACCACGAGCAGCTCGACGCCGCTGACATCTATGCCAGCGGTCCGCCCGCCATGATCGCAGCCCTGCGGCACTCTTTCCATCTACGCGGCGCCGATCCTGCGCGGCTGTTTTTCGAGTCGTTCGATTACGCGCCGGATGCGCAGCTGCGCCAACGGATGATGGCGGCTACCAAATCCTGATCCTCTGCCGTGTCGGCTTGCAGAATCGGAGCCGTGACTCCGCGTTCGCGCAGCGCCGCGGCCACGCGGGCTCCGGGGACCAGCCAGTGCACACGGTTGAATTCGCGGCGTACGGTAGGGGTCGCCGTCGCGAGCAAGCTGGCCGCGATCTCCGCGCTGGTGGCGGTAATCACTTGAATCTCGCCGGCAACTAATTTCGCTTCCAAGGCTGCGAGTTCCGCGGCATCGTGCACGGCGCGCTCGCGCTTGTAGACGCCGGCGATCACGACTTGCGCGCCGCGGCGGGCGAGCTCTTCTTGTAATAGTTCCCGGCCATTCATGCCTTTGACGATCAACACCCGTAGTCCGGCTGGATTCGCGAGCTTCGGATGGAGTAGCAAGCTTTCGGAATCAAATCCCCCCGTGGGAGTTATCGTTACGCGATAGCCGGCCTGATCGAGCGCGCGTGCCGTGGCGGGCCCGATAGCGGCAAGCGTCGGTTCGCGTTGAAGCGTGAGCAGCGGGGCGCCGAATCGGACGGCGTTCGCGCTGGTAAAAATGATGAGATCGAAGGCCTCCAGGGCCCCAAGCCGAGTCTTGAGTTCGTGGGCATCGCCTAAGGGTTTGATCTCGATGGCTGGTAGCCTGAGGGCTATCGCTCCGGATGCCTCCAAGAGGCGGCACAGCGGCATCGCTTGCTGCTCAGGCCGAGTTACCAGTACTCCGACGCCTTGCAGTGCAAGCATGATCAACCGCTACGGAGCCGCTCGAGCAGCGTATCCGCGCCGGCAGCCAGCACGCGATCCGCAAGCTCTTCACCCAGGCGGCGGGAGTCCTCGGCGCTGCCCGTGATGGAGTCACGCAGCAGCCGCGACCCATCGGGTTCCGCCACGAGTCCGTCGAGCGTCAAACGGTTCCCATCGAGCGTTGCATAGGCGGCGATCGGAGACTGGCAACTTCCGCCGAGGCGGCCGGCGAAAGCCCGCTCGGCATCCATTGCCGCGCGGGTTGCCGAGTCATTCAGCAGGCCCAACAAGGATCGCATGCGCGAATCGTCGCTGCGGCATTCGATGCCGATGATCCCCTGGCTCACCGCGGGCATACAAAAGCGCGTATCCAAGCGCGCCGTGATGCGGGATTCCCAACCCAACCGGATGAGGCCGGCGCATGCCAGGACGATGGCGTCCAATTCGCCGGCGTCGAGTCGCCGCAGGCGCGTATCGACGTTGCCGCGCAATGCTTCGATTCGCAAATCCGGGCGCGTCGACAAGAGCTGCGCTTGGCGCCTCAAGCTGGATGTGCCCACCCTGGCTCCTCGAGGCAGATCGGCAATGCGCTCCGCGTTCGCCGTGAGTAGGGCATCGCGCGGATCCGCACGCGGCAGCACCGCTGCGATCACGAACCCATCGGGTAAATCGCTTGGCACATCTTTCATCGAATGCACGGCCATATCAGCACGGTGTTCTTCGAGAGCCACCTCCAACTCTTTGATAAACAGCCCTTTGCCCCCGATGGCGGCCAGGCTCCGATCTTGAATGCGATCACCTTTGGTCGAGATCGGTACGAGTTCGACGTCGACGCCGGCGTGGGCCCGACTCAGCAGCGCGGCAACATGCTCGGCCTGCCAAAGCGCGAGCTGACTCTTTCGCGTTGCTATCCGCAGCACCGCGGTCGGCGTCTCGCTCATTTGGGCTGCGGCGGCGATTCGGGGTATAGCTCCGACTTCAAACGGTAGATCGCGGAAATGTCTTCGTCGGCGAAGCCGCGCTCGATCAGCTTTTCGTACTCGTGCAAGGTCGATTCAACGACGGGCAGCACGGCGCCGCGCTTCGCTGCCATGTCGCGGCAGATACGCAGGTCCTTGTCATGCAGGCGCACGCGAAAGCCTGCCGGGAATTTATTGTTGGCCATGAATGGTGCTCGATTGACGAAGTACCAACTCGAGCCTGCGCCTTTCCCCAAAGTCTCGATCAGCCGATCGAGCGGCAGGCCCTCGGCATGGGCGAACGCCATGGCCTCGCCGACCGCTTGGATGATCCCGGCACACATGATTTGGTTGGTGGCCTTCGCCGCCTGACCCGCCCCGCTCGGGCCGAAATACGTGATGGTCTTGCCCAACTTTTCCAGGATCGGTTGCGCACGAGCAAACACGCTTTCATCGCCGCCCACCATGATGGCGAGAGAGGCATTGCGGGCGCCTTCGACGCCGCCGCTCACCGGACAGTCGAGGAAACCCACATTGAGGAGCGCGAGATGGGCGTGCATGTCGCGCGCGGTTCCCGCTCCCACAGTCGAGCAATCGATCACGATCATGTTGGGGCTCAATCCGGGATCGAGGCCGGCCACGACCGCGCGTAGATCGTCGTCTGCGGAAACACAGATGACAACGGCTTCGCAGTTGCCGGCCAGTTCCACAAGGTTGGAGAAGGCGTGGCACTTGAGTTCCTGAGCCAAAGCCGTCGCTTTGTCAGCGGTGCGGTTCCAAACGCCGGTGAGAAGGCCCGCCTTATGTAGATTGCGTGCCATGTGCACGCCCATGGCACCCAGTCCGACAAAGCCCGTTTGCATACGCGATCCAACTGTTTGTTGAAGAACGCGCACTTTAAGGCTTTGCGCCCTAGGCGGCAAAGGGCAGTTTACCGTCGGCTAGGACGTGCCATTGCAAAGCGAGTCGACGTCGCTCTTTGCGCTGAGGCGCTCCGCATCTACTTCCTCGGACGTCAGATACTGACGCTCGCCATCGGCACCGGTTTTGTAGAGCTTGCGGCCTTCGATCAATTTCTTGTAGCGCTGCTGCGCGTCGGCGCATTGCTTTTCGTGTGCTTGCGCGACGTCGTCGTCCACCGCCTGCTTGGCGGCTGCCTGACTTGTCGGATTCGTGGCGGCATTGGCCGCAGCGGGAGGCAGAGCGGCCGGACGCGCTGCTGCCGATTTCGGCACATGATTGCCGAGAAGTTCGACGACTTCCGCATGCACTCCATCCGGCGGCCGGTCGCCATATTGCACTTTGCCTTGAGCGTCGACCCACTTGTACACAACAGCTGATGCCATGCCGGACCAAGCGATCAACGCTGCGCACAATAGAACGCGTTTCATGCTCATTTCCTCGCTTGAGACCTATAAAGCGCGCGAACCGGCCTCGCCGGTCCGTATTCGAACCGCATGGCCCAGCTCCGACACGAATATTTTGCCGTCACCGATTTTACCCGTGCGCGCCGTTTCAATGATGGCTTCAATCACTCGATCCACTTGATCGTCGTCCACTGCCAATTCGAGTTTTACCTTCGGCAGGAAGTCGACCACATATTCGGCTCCTCGATAAAGCTCAGTGTGGCCCTTTTGACGGCCGAAACCCTTGACCTCTGTCACGGTAATGCCCTGAACCCCCACTTCCGCCAGTGCCGATCTGACATCGTCGAGCTTGAAGGGTTTGATGATGGCAACGACCATTTTCATACGGGCAAACCTCCGGAACGTAAAGTTAACAGTCTACCAGCGGTTTCGTACAGGATTTGCGCGTGGCAGCATGGAGTATTCGGATTTTCTGATGTATAAACGCACAGCGTCTTGCGTCGGGCGCGCGAATATAAAAAACGGCGCGGGCCCTGCGAAGGAACCCGCGCCGCCGGGATATCGCACCGACGGGGGAGTTGGCTGGCTTGCCGGCGCGAGATGCTCCTAAAATGTCAGAAGTTTGGGCCTCGCTCGACTACGGGCGAGGCCTCTGAAATCCTCGCGAGTAATCCTTCATGTGCAGGTTGCGCACTTAATTCACTCAAATTCCCATTCAAATCGCATCCGGGCCGGTTTCCCCGGTTCTGACCCGCAGTGCCTGTTCAAGCTCGAGAACCCAGACCTTGCCATCGCCTGGCTTTCCGGTTCGAGCCACGTTACAAACCGCCTCCATTACCTGCTCCGCTATCGAATCGTCCACGGCGAGTTCAATTTTCGCCTTGGGTAAAAAATCAACGCTGTAGTCCGCGCCTCGATACGTCTCAGAGTGCCCGTTTTGAAGTCCGTAGCCGTGAACCTCAGTAACCGTCACACCTTGGATGCCGATATCCGCTACCGCTTGGCGGACCTCATCCACCTTGAACGGCTTGATCACTGCGGTGATGAGCTTCATGCATTTATCCCCGCCTGCACCGTTTAATCGAGCCGCCGCCGACACCACTTACGAGTACAATTGATTCTAGGTGATGCAGCTTCCATGCCAGGCGATCCGCACCGTCAGATCAACGACTTGCGTATAGGAAATTAAGGCGTCGCACTGTTTTAGTGCGAACCCTAGTATGCGGTGCATTATCGCAGTGCGAATCGGATTGTGGTTTTCGGAGGTGTCGAATGAGTTTTCTCAATTCCAACGGCTTGGACGATCTCGCTCGCCGACTCGCCGACGCGGTACCCGAGTCGGTTCGTAGTTTCGGGCGCGATTTGGAGGGGAATTTCAAGACCGTCCTGCAGGCGCAACTCAGCAAACTCGATCTGGTGAGTCGCCAAGAATTCGACGTGCAAGCGGCTGTGTTGGCCCGCACGCAGTCCGCGCTGTCGACGCTCGAAGCGCGCGTGAAAGAGCTCGAAGCGAAACTCGCGCCGCGACAATAGGCAATCGGGTGAGGCGGCGTCGGCGATGGGCGATAGGCAGGTCAGCACCGTGCTCAGCCGGGCGCGCCACGGCCGGCTTGATCACCCGCATCGACGGTGGGACCATCGAAACCTCATGCAAAGCTCGATGACGACTCACCGTGACGGCGGGTGTACCTGTGGACTGGTGCGCTATCGAATGAGCGGCAGCCCCCTGTTCGTGCATTGCTGCCACTGTCGCTGGTGCCAGCGGGAAAGCGGGACCGCGTTTGCCCACAACGCGTTGATTGAAGCGGAGCGCGTGACGCTGCTCCGCGGCGAGGTTGCGGTGACCGCCATTCCGAGTGCGAGCGGGAAGGGCCAGAGGATTTCGCGGTGTCCGCAGTGTCACATCGCGGTTTGGAGCCACTACTCGGGCGCAGGGGACACGCTGAACTTCGTTCGTCTCGGAACATTGGATGAACCCGATTCATTGCCCCCGGACATACACATCTACACCGACTCGAAACAACCGTGGGTCATCTTGCCGTCCGGTGTTCCCGCCGTGGCGGAGTATTACAAGGCGTCCGAGTATTGGCCCAAGGAAAGTCTGGAGCGCCGGGAACTGCTGCGAACAAAGGCACGCGGTGGGTGAGGAATCCATTAAAATGACTATCGTAATGACGGACGGTGCACTCGACGTCGGTGGGCAAGGCCGTTGGATGGGAGATGGTTGGATGAAAACGCTCATGGTTATTGTGGCTTGGTGTTTGTTGTTCATCCTGTGCTGGCCGCTCGCTCTCTTGGCGATCGTCTTATGGCCGCTGTTGTGGGTGGTGTCGCTTTCGTTTCGTCTGGTGTCGATCACGTTCGACGCGGTATTTGCGCTGCTCAAAGCCGTCCTGATGCTGCCGGCACGCC
>Ga0224558_1001692_pt1 | contig 22196 bp, 15 predicted proteins | sample 714S32024metaG_FD_180682 | JGI IMG/M metagenome (GOLD analysis project Ga0224558, IMG submission 180682) | Peat soil microbial communities from Stordalen Mire, Sweden - 717 S3 20-24 | ecosystem: Environmental > Terrestrial > Soil > Wetlands > Peat | place: Sweden: Norrbotten County, Stordalen...
GTGAGATAAGAGCAGTGCGAAATAGCGATTAATAGCGATTAATTAAGAAGAAGATGGTCAAACATGGAAAGGCGTAAAGGGAGATGGCGGCGTGTTTTTGCCTTCCAGGCCGCGCTCGGGCATCATCAATATTAAAGTCGATGATTCGGGCAGGCCCTTGGCCTTTCAATTCGCGCCTTCCGAGCACTTCGTTACTTTGCCGATGGCTATCGGACGGATTGAACCGCTATCTTAGCTTATTTCAACCCCTGAGAAAACCAGCACGGAATCTAAAGAGGTTGCACCTGGCGTGGTGCTGGATTTAGACGGCGAGGGAAACCTGGTGGTATAAACATTGACCGTGCCAACCATGTAGTCAATTTAGCAAGTCTCGAAGCGAGTGCGCTGCCTGTTGGCAAGCTGCAGATGCAAGCATAAGTAAGTAGTTTTCAATCATAAAGACCGTAAAGGCGAGACTATCTCGCCCGAACGGTCTTTCTTTTTGTAAAGCAGAAAGGAGTCTCAACTTTGCAGACGCTGTTCGGGGCAGATCTTCACCCTTTATAAGAGCTCTTGAATCTATCCTGATCATTAGCCGGATCGACCAGGAGTTTCTGCCCAAGTTGCCCTAATTCCTTCTTGACAGCAGAGTCAGCACCTCCAGGTACAGCCACACCAGCGTGACCATCAGGGCAAAGGCTGCATACCACTCCATATATTTCGGTTGGCCGTTCTGAACGCCAACTTCTATGACATTGAAGTCCAGGATCAGGTTCAAGGCAGCGACACAGATGATCGCAACGCTGATGAGGACCCCGATGATTCCGCCGCCGCTGAACAGATAGGGTATCGTGATGTTAAATAACGAGAGAATGATGTCCGCCACATAGAACAATGCTATTCCCATCGTGGCTGCAGTGACGCCGATCCAAAATCTTGGAGTAGCCCTGATGATCCTCGTCCGGTACAGCAGGAACATCACTCCCATGATGCAGATCGTGACCAGCACCGCCTGCAGGACGATGCCGTTATATAATCCCGCATAGGCGGCAGAGATGCCGCCTAGCACAAACCCCTCGAGAACGGCGTAAACCGGTGCCAGGTACGGGGCAAGTCGCCTGTTGAACACCAATACCAGCACCAGGACCAGGCCGCCCAAAAGACCAAGGGTCAGGTAGGGCGCTATGGAACCCCCCTTAAAGTATATGCTCCAGGTCCAGGCCGCCGAGATCACCAGGATTGCAAACAGCAGCAGCGCCCTGTCGATAGTCCCTTCCAGCGTCATTATCCCGGCTGAAGGGAACGCATCAGTCTTACCAAATGCATTTCTCATGATCGGATTGCTCACCTGATACCACCTCTTCCTTAGATATTGTTGAGCGCGAAGCAGAAACCCGGAGTGATGCCCGCTTCAAGTCCAGCATCGTAGTCGTTCGACTGCCTGTTTCTGTCTTCTGCTATCAGGATTTCATTCTACATGATCGGCAGAACGGAAGCCAGGACTATTCTTCAATCGAGGCCGTTCACTAGAACACAGAAGCTCCAGGCGGAGGTCAGCGTCTGGTGACGGCGGACCGGCCACCAGCGCTGAGCTTAACCTCCATTTGGGGTGGCATTGGATGGTTCCGGCAACCTCTACATCGCCGATAGATGCAACAACCGCATCCGCAAGGTAAGTACTGGCGGCGTCATCACCACTGTGGCAGGCAACGGGACTCAGGACTACTCCGGCGACGGCAGTAAGAAAACCCCTTATTTTCTGGCTCCGGATATTACCAATTTAATGTGGTAGGAGATTTGACGGTCAGTGTCGAATCCACCATAGTTGTATTGAAAATAGCAGGATCTTCATAGTTTACCATTCATGCGCTCCACTCCCTCTCAGGGGATGAAAGTGGCGCTTTCTCCATAGTCGTGTGAGCCTGAGGCTCGGAAAGGTTGCTTTTTATGCCAACTTATCTATATAAGAAAGCGGTCCGCTGCTGGTGGATCTGTAATGTCCTGGCGGCCATTGTGGTGTTGCTCTGCTTTGGTCTTATACCCGTAAAATCAGCCTCGGCTGCCGGCCTGAAAGATATCAACGGCCACTGGGCCGTTGCGGAGATCGAGAAAGCGGTATCCACCGGGTACGTGAAAGGATATCCGGACGGCAACTTCAGGCCAAACACAGGGGTGACCAGGGCCGAGTTCGTCGCCATGGTGGATAGCGCATTTCAGGTACCGGCCGGGCCGGAAAACACCCCTCAGGATGTGAGCAGCAGGGACTGGTTTGCCCGGGATGTGCAGTCCGCCCTTGCCGCCGGGTTTGTGAGCGGCTACCCGGATGGGACGTTCCGGCCGCAAGAGGGGGTGAGCCGCCAGGAAGCCGCCTGCATGATGGCCAAGCTCTTAAAGCTAGATATTGCCGGAAACCTGAAATTTTCTGATGCCGGAGCGGTTGGCAACTGGGCGCAATCCTCCGTATCCGGGCTGGTGACTGCAGGAATTATGTCCGGCTACCCGGGTGGAACTTTCAGACCCCAGTCAGTCATCAGCCGTGCGGAAGCGGTGGTGATGATCAACAAGGCGCTCGCTTGCCGGTCGCTCACCACTGTATCCGGTCAGTTGCAGGTGGCTTCAGATGTTGTCAATATCCGTTCAGGCCCCGGCACTGGTGAGCAAATAATCGGACAGACGCATGACGGAGACATTCTGCAAGCGAGTGCCAAGAACAGCGACGGTTGGTACCAGGTTGAATACCAGGGGGGTACAGGCTGGATTGACGGGCAGTATGTCCAGGCCTACCAGCCGACACCGGCTCCCAGTTCTCCGGCGCCTGCCAACGCTCCTGTGGAACCGAGCAGGAGCAGCCTGGCGGCGCTGTCAGTGCAAGTAAGCCAGGACAGCGACGGGACCACGGTAGATATCCAGGGAGCACCGGATAGCACCTGTCAATATACGGAGGTGACAAATCCACAGCGCCTGGATGTAACCGTGACGGGGATCACCGTAGTCCGCACCCCGCTGGAAATTGACGTCGGGTCGGGCGGACTGGACAAGGTCATCACCAGCGTCTCGGATGCGGTCTATTATGGAACCGCAACCGTAGAGGTCTCTTTTGCAGCACCGGTTCCCCTTGTCTATCACGCATCCCCGGGAAACCCCGGCGAGCTGCTGGTCACGGTGCCGCCGCAGATATACCGGGTTGTGGCCGCCCCCGTGTCAGACTTCGTGGCGGTCAATCTCTGGGGAACCGCGCCGCTCGACTACCAGACCTCACAGGTGAGCGATCCGACGCCTGGTCTGGCCTTCGATTTTGACGGCTTTGTTCTAAACCCCTCACTGCAGGTCTGGCAGCAGCAGATGGACGCCCTGGGGATCAACAGCGTCCAGATCAGCCAGCATAACAGCTCTAATCTGGCCTATGTGGTCAGGCTGTCTGTACTGGGTACAATGGATCTTGACGCCTCATCCGATAACAGTGAAGGTGGGTGCCAGCTCGTTCTGCGGCTGCGCCAAGCGGCTGATAACTCCGTCAGCCCGTCCCGGGGGTCATCCACTTCCGGTGCCGGCACTTCCTTCTACGGAATCGACCTGTCGCCATATCCGGGCGATAATGCGATGCAGGCCTGGTGGAACGACTCGCCATTCAATTACGCGGGCTTCTATCTCGGTCCGGCGCCGGACCACCCGGATGCGAGTTTCATGGATAAACGTCAGGTTTTGCTCAATCAGGGGTGGGGTTTGCTTCCCGTCTATGTCGGGCATCAGGCAGGATGCCGTTATCTCAACACCCAGACCGGGGCTGGAGATGGCGATGATGCTGCCGGCCTGATGGCCGGGGCAGGATTTTCTCGGGGCACCGTGGTCTTTCTTGACATCGAGACCGCTCATCCATTGACTGCCGAGTATCTCAGCTATGTCAGCGGTTGGGTGGAGGAAATTCAAAACCAGGGGTTTAGCGCCGGGGTCTACTGCAACACGGCCAACGCCAGCCAGCTTGAAAGCGCTCTTTCGGGCAACATTCAGTTTTGGGTGGCCCACTATACCGGCTATGACCTTCCGTCATCAACTCCCAGCCCTGCGGATAGCGGGGTGTCTTTTGCAAGCTCCTGGCAATTTGTGGGGGATGCCGAAATGACGTACGGGGGGTTTCCGTTGGATGTCGATTTCGATACCTCAACCTATACCGACCCGGCGACGGAAGCTGTACGTATGAAGAAGTAAGGATCGGCGGCGCAATCTTTGGTTTTTTTCTCTTATACAGGAGAGACTAAAACCGGAGGTGGCACTTCTTTGTTTGATAACGATGACAATTATTTAGAAACTGCAGGCAAGATCATCGGCCTGGGCGCCCTGGGCGCGGCGGGCGCCTATGTATTAGGCCGGCTCCTGTTCAAAGCTTTTGTAGCGCAGACCACAGAAAAGATCCTCACCGAGCGCTACGATAAAAATCTCTTTGAACTCTATACGTCGCGCAAGCGTACTAATGCCATTATCCAGGTGGATACAAGCCTGCGGGCACAATCGGGAAAGGCCCTGATGCGCCCCTTGGGGACTCCATTCCCATTGCCGGACTTTAGCGGGATGCGATTAGGCATGGCACAGATAGACCACTTTCCAACTCCCAATGGTATTGAAGTTGACACTTCCCTGGTGCTGGGGAAGAGGGCCGCCAAGCCGATGAAACTGGATATACCGGTCCTGATCGGCGGCATGGCTTTTGGCACGGGTCTAAGCAAGCAGGCAAAGCTGGCAGCAGCGGAAGCCTCCACCAGGGTAGGGACCGCCACCAACAGCGGCGATGGGCCATTCAACGATTGGGAGAGGGTTGCTGCTAAACATTATATTGTGCAGTTTGGCCGCAGCAAATGGAACCGCGACCCGGAGATATTGCGGCAGGCTGATATGATCGAGATCCAGTTCGGACATTGCGGTTGGGCAGGCATCGGCAGTAAATACGCTTGGAGCGAGCTTACCCCTGAGATTCGCCAGGCTTTTGGGCTGAAACCCGGAGAGGATCTGGTCTATCAGGCCCACTTTCCGGAGCTTTCCAAGCCCCAGGACCTGCGGATACTCGTATCCAACCTGAGAAGCATCACGGGAGGGGCGCCGATCGGAGTGAAGATGTCCTGTGGAAAGTATATCGAGCGCGACCTGGCTCATGCATTGGATGCAGAGGTGGATGTGATTAACCTTAATGGCGGACAAGCCGCCTCTCATAGCGCTCCTGCGGTCATTATGGATAACCTCGGCCTGCCTACAATATCCGCTCTCTGCCGTGCCTCACGCTTCCTGGACAGTGAAAAGGCGCGCGACAGGGTCTCCCTGATCGTCGGTGGCGGTCTGGAATCGCCGGGGGATTTCCTGAAAGCCATGGCACTTGGCGCAGACGGGGTTGAGATTGGAACGATAGCCATATTCGCATTAGAACACAACCAGTTGTTCAAGGCGCTTCCCTTTGAACCTCCGACCCAGGTGTTATGGTATGAAGGTAAGTATAAGAATAAATTCAATCACAAGGAAGGGGCCAAGCACCTTGCCAATTTCCTTCGTGCCTGCACCGAGGAGATGAGGATGGCAACCAGAGCGTTGGGTAAGACTGCTTTACGGGACGTATCTACGGACGATCTCTTCGCAGTCGATGAGGAGACTGCTAAAATAGCCAACATCCCTCTGCATTATCAATCTCCGCCAAACTAATGCCAGGATCTAGGACCTGTATCTGGTCAAGACAGTGCGGATTGCGGATGGTCTACGGGCACAACACCACCGCTATCCACTACCGGATTATCAACGAGTCCCGGCACCCGGCGGCCCTGCACATCTATCCGCTGGTAACTGCCGGGACTTTCACGCTGCCATCTTTGAAGAGGGCTGGCCGTTCGCGGGCGCGGCTCCGATCGGCCAATCATCGAAGTTTTTTCCTGAAATAGGGCGCCTATTGGGATCGCTAGAAGGATTTAACGTTTAAATATAAGAATAATTATATCATACAGCAGGATGATGTATGCTTTATCAAGGGGGTAGCGGAGATGGTCGGACAGGCGCTGGTGATCATCGATATGCTTAACGACTTTCTTTCGGAGCAGGGCGCTCTGTCCGTCGGCTCAGCCGGACAGCGCATTGTTCCGGTGATCGCCGCCGAGCTGGAGCAGGCGCGTCAAGGAAACCTGCCGGTCCTGTTCCTCTGTGACCAGCACCGCCCGGACGACCGGGAGTTCACCGTATGGCCGCCCCACTGCGTGGCCGGGTCCCGGGGCGCCCAGGTTATTCCCGAACTGGCAGTCCGCCCCGGCGACTACCTTATCCCCAAGCGCCGCTACAGCGGCTTTTACGGCACGGACCTGGATCTCATACTGCGGGAGATGGGGATCTCGGAACTTATCCTGACTGGAGTCTGCACTAATATCTGCGTTCTGTACACCGCAGTCGACGCCCGCATGCGGAACTTCAAGGTAACCGTTGTCAGAGACGGGGTGGCTTCTTTCGATGAGCAGGCGCATCGCTTTGCCCTGGGGGAGATGGAGAAGACCCTGGGGGTAGTGGTGGCGGAAGGAGGCCGGGTATGAGGATAGCTGTGATCGACGGCCAGGGAGGCGGCATCGGCAAGCATATCACCGAGCGGATCAGGAAGGGCCTGGGGCCCGAGGTGGAGATCATCGCCTTGGGGACAAACAGCACGGCCACGTCATTGATGCTGCGTGCCGGCGCCAACGAGGGGGCAACCGGGGAGAATGCCGTGGTCCAGACCGTGGCCGGGGTGGACGTGATCGCCGGCCCGGTATCCATCCTGGCTGCCAACTCCATGCTCGGAGAGGTTACACCCGGTATGGCTGCCGCCATCGGGAGCAGCAAGGCCTTGAAGCTGTTGCTTCCTATCGGCAGGGGCCGGATCGAGATCGTGGGCATGCCGTCCGAGCCGTTGCCGCACCTGGTGGAAAAGCTGGTCCAGGCCTTGAAGGAGCTTCAACTCAAGTAAGGGCTTTGCGGAGCAGAGCACTGGAGATCCCATGGAAAAGCTGATGATTCAGTTTTTGGTATGGGCTCTTTTCGTATCCTGAGGAAAGCCAGCCAGTGACCTAATGGGTCTGTTGATAAACGAGAGACAATCAAACATGAGAGGGGGTGTACCGTGCCTGCCTGGAGCGAGATAGTACGTTTCTTTGCCGGTCTCGGCTTATTTATTTATGGCTTCCGCATCGTCACCCTAGGCCTGCAGAAGAGCGTGGCAGGCAAGCTCAGAGAAATAATCCATCTGATCACCAAGAATGACCTTCTGGGTTTTCTGGCGGGCATGGTTGTGACTGTCATTCTCCAGGGCTCGAACGCCAGCAACACCCTGTTGATCGGTTTCGTCAACGCCGGGATGATCGACCTGGCCCGTTCGCTTAGCGTGGTCCTGGGCTCTGCCGTCGGCACTTCCCTGACCATCCAGTTGTTTTCCCTGGACATCTCAAATTATGCAGATATACTGCTGTTCCTGGGGGCCGTGGGTTACGTGCTGGGAAAGACGGAGCGTTCCCGCAATACCGGTCAGGTGGCGCTGGGGCTTGGACTGGTCTTTTTTGGCATGAACACCATGAGCTTGGCCGCACTGCCCCTGAAATCGCTGCCATTTGTTGTCCACTTCTTCCTGAGCATGGGTAATTTCCCCCTGCTGGCCATTTTGGGCGCCATGCTGCTGACCGGCATTCTGCAAAACAGTGCCGCCACCCTGGCCATGCTCATGTCATTCGCCTCCCAGGGCCTGCTGAACACCAGCGCGGTCATACCGGTGGTACTGGGGGCGCATGTGGGCGGAACCTTGGCCGCCCTCTTTTCCGGAGCGGTTTCGCCCTCTGCGGATGCCCGGCGCACCGCCATCGCCAACACCGGTTACAAGGTGGTGGCCATCGCCATCACCTTTCCCTTTCTCCCCCGGTTGAGTCTCCTGTTGGCTGCACTGGTCCCGTCGGTGCGGTTGCAGATAGCCGATGCCCACCTTTTCTTCTCCCTGGCCATGGCCGCCATCTTTCTTCCGCTGACCGGCGTGGTCAGTTCCGGCCTGAGATACTTCTGGCCCGGTCAGAAAGGGGCCGGTCTGCTGCAGTATATCGATTCCGGTTCGCTCTCCGTTCCCGGTGTGGCCCTGGAGCAGGCACGCCTGGAAATATCGGCTATGAGCAGGCGGCTTTACCACGGGATGCTGGTCAATCTGGTTGCCGCCCTGCGCTCCGGTGAGCGCAACTGGCGGGATGCCATCGAAATCGAAGAGGAGAACATGGATATCATCAGCAGCAGCGTGGTCCGTTTTTTGACCGGCCTGGGGGTCGCCTACCTCACTGAGGAGCAGGCCGGACAGTCGGTGAGGCTGCTATACATTTGCAATGATCTGGAGAGGGTGGCCGATCGGGTGCGGGAAATCGCCCGGGAATTTACCGGCGGGTTTCCCAACCTGGTTGAAGACCTGTGGCAGGATGTAGAGCGGCTGTACCGGAAGATCCTGGACAACTTCGTGTTATTTGAACAGGCGCTGGAAAAAGACGATCCGACCCTCCTGGGGGAACTTTATGCCGGGCACGAGGAAGTTGTGGCGTTGCAGCGCGGTATCTACGAGCGTTCTTTAGGCCGGCAGGAATGGTACCTCTCGGTGACGCTGCCCGGCGGTTTTTCATACCTGGTGTTGGTGGAATCCCTGGTCAGCATAGAAGGGCACATTGCCGGCATGGCCGAACTCATGCGCCATCCGCCGGGGCCCTCTGCCGCCAAGATGATGCCCCTTCGGGCGCGGCAGCAGAGCCTCCGCCATGGGTTGCAGTGGCTGGACGATGTTTCCGGGGAGGCTCCGCCGCTGGCACTGGCCCTGGTGCGGAAGGGACTGGTGGAATTAGGAGAGAATATCCAGCATGACATGTTGGAGGTTATTCCGGAACTGTGCCGGAATCCGGACGAAAAACTGATCGGGAAGACATTGCAGGCGGAAGACGAGGTCGACAACACCTTCACGGAGATATTCACCTTTCTTTCCAGGCTGCTGGATCAGGGGTTGAAGGATGCTCAGGCGAAAGAGACTGCCACCCTGCTGTTGATCAGCAAAGACCTTGAGTATATGGGTGATGCCGTAGCCGGTGTCTGTCAGATTGCGGGCAAGCTGAACAGCGAGGGCAAGGTCATCCCGGCCGGTTGCTGGGCAGAGATGGCTGAATTATACGACGAAGTGATCAAGAATGCGCAAACTGCAATCACCGCCCTGGGCGACGATGACATGGCGCTCGCCGAGAGAGCAATCCTGAAACATCCGGAAATACTCAACCTGCAGCAAAACCTGCGCTTTACAGCCTGTCTGACTGCGCAGAGGGGACAGGTGAACGAGGATAACCAGATAACCATGTACCAGTATGACATTGTCAATTTCCTGATAGTTATCGAGACGCATGTGGTCAGCATCGCCCGGGTGTTGATGGGATTGGATTGACGCGGCATGCAGCTTCCTGCTCACCGAACCGGTAGTGCCGCTACTAGACTGATATGTCTGACAGTCTGTTAATGCAGGGAAAAAAATTGAGCAACTGTTAACGAATTAAAGCATAAGCTTGGTGCATTTCCCCAAAATTGCGACAACTGCCGCAATTTGTTAAAATGGTCAACAGGGGGGCGATATTATGTCCGGCCACTCAAAGTGGGCAAACATCAAACACCGCAAGGAGAAGGTCGATGCGCAGCGCGCCAATGTGTTCACCAAGCTGGGGAGAGCGATCTTTGCGGCAGCCCGGCAGGGGGGTGGTGATCCCAACGCCAACATGAGCCTGAAGCTGGCGATAGCCAACGCCCGGACGGCAAACATGCCGATGGACAACATCACCCGCCTGATAGCCAGGGCAACCGGTGAGGCAGAGGGCGTCAACTATGAGGAGGCCATGTACGAGGGTTACGCCGCCGGCGGCGTGGCTGTGCTGTTGCAAATCCTGACCGACAACCGCAACCGCACCGCTCCGGAAATTCGATTCCTGTTTTCCAGGAACGGCGGGAGCCTGGGGGAATCAGGGTGTGTGGCCTGGATGTTTGAGATGAAAGGCTTGCTTCAACTGCCTATCAAAGATGTGCCTGGTGATCCGGATGAACTGATGCTGGACCTGATCGAGATCGGGGCGGAGGACGTCAAGGAAGAGGACAAATTGATCGAGATCGTGACGTCTCCGCAGGATTATGATCGCATCAAGGCCTACCTGGACGAGAAGGGGATCAAGTACAACAATGCGGAACTGACCATGATTCCCAGGACTACCGTTCCCGTCAATGATGTTGAAACCGCGGAGCGCGTCCTAAAACTTGTGGACGCCCTGGATGAGCACGATGATGTTCAGAATGTCTACGCCAATTTTGACATCCCCGACGAGGTGTTGAACAGGATGGAGTGATGGAACAGCGGCACAGCTTACCCAGTTGAATCGCCCCCGGGAGATCCGGGGGTTTGTTAATTTTTTGCGGGTTCGATCTGCTATAATGAAGGACAGGCATATTCCTCCGCATTCTTCGGGTAGGCCGGGGGTCTGATGCGGAGGAAGAATGCGGAGTACACGGGCTAACGCCCGGCCTTGCACTCCGCATTCCGTCAGGGCTGAGCGAAGCTCATGCACTCCGCATTCCGTCAGGGCTGAGCGAAGCTCATGCACTCCGCATTCCGTCAGGGCTGAGCGAAGCTCATGCACTCCGCATTCCGTCAGGGCTGAGCGAAGCTCAGATGCGGAGGATGCGGAGGATGCGGAGGATGCGGAGGAAAGAATGCGTAGTACATGACTACTGGATTCTGAATACTGCTAAAAAGGGGGTACCCGGCGTTGGAGAAATTGATGATTCTTGATGGCAACAGCCTGGCGTACCGGGCGTTTCATGCCCTGCCCCTGCTGACAACCACCACCGGTCTCTATACCAACGCTGTGCTGGGCTTCACCAACATGCTGCAGAAACTGGTGCGTCAAGAAAAGCCGGACTACCTGGCGGTGGCCTTTGACATTGGAAAAGTTTTCAGGCACCAGGATTACGAGGCATACAAGGCCCACCGCAAGCCTATGCCGGAGGAGATGCGGCCGCAGCTTCCCCTGATAAAAAAGGTGCTCCGGGCATTCAACATGGCGACGCTGGAGATGGCCGGGTACGAGGCGGATGACCTGATCGGAACGGTGGCCCGGCTGGCGGAGCAAAAGGGACTGGAGGTACTGGTGGTCACCGGCGACCGGGATATGCTGCAACTCGTCTCCGGGTTGACTAGGACGCTGATCACCCGCAAGGGGATCAGCGAACTGGATTGCTATGCCGAAGAGGATGTGCTCAAGAGGTACGGACTCAAGCCTGAACAGATACCGGACCTCAAGGGGCTGATCGGCGACCCCAGTGACAACGTCCCAGGTGTGCCCGGGATCGGGGAAAAGACAGCGGTGAAACTGCTGCAGCAGTACGGCAGCATCGAGGCCTGCCTGGACAACAGGGCGCAAGTCTCCGGTAAGGTGGGCGCCCTGCTGGACGAATACGCCGATCAGGCAATGCTGAGCAAGAAACTGACGCAGATAGTCCTGGATGTCCCCTTCGAGGTTGATTTTGAAACCTTTAGGCTGAGAAAGCCGAACTTCGAGGCGCTGTTTCCGGTTCTCCAGGAACTGGAGTTCAAGAACCTGATCAGGAGCTTGCACGGGGAATTATCGCTCGATGATCGAGTGGCATTGACAGCCGGGGATGAGCCGGCTAGAACGGATCCGGGTGCGATCTGCCAGGCTGGCGGCCTGGCGGCGCTGATCTCCAGGATCAGGGCGGCCGGCCGGTTTGCCCTGTATTCAGGGGCGTCAGAGGCTGTGGCCACACCCGGGTGTTCGCTTCAGCAAGTCCTGCGGGTGGGCCTGGCCTGGGGCGGCAACGAGAGCGCCATTATTGCTGTTCCCGGTGATGGCGCTGAAAAAGACGAGATGTTGGCCTGCCTGGCGGACCTCTTGACAAGCCCCTCCTGCGATAAGTGGTGCCATGACGCCAAGGCCGAGATCACCGCCTGGAGGCGTTACGGGATCGCCCTGGAGGGCATAACCGGGGACACGAAGCTGGCCTCCCATCTGTTGCACTCCGCCACCAACCCCACCATCGAAGAGATCGCCATGAAACACCTCAACCAGGTGCTGGTGCTCCCGGACGAGGATGCCAACGCGGTGGCGGAGAAGGCTCTGGCGGTGTACAGGGTCTGGCCTGTGCTGCAGGCGGAGCTGCGGGAGCAGGGGATGGGCGACCTGTTCTCTGGTCTGGAACTGCCCCTGTCCTCGGTGCTCGCCCGGATGGAACTGGCCGGCGTCAAGCTGGACGTCTCCCAACTGGATGCCATGTCGAGCGAGTTTGGGCGCTCATTGGGACGCCTCACCAACGAGATCTACGACCTGGCCGGGCAGAGCTTCAACATCAACTCCCCCCGCCAGTTGGGTGTGATCCTGTTTGAAAAGATGAAGCTGCCGGTGGTCAAAAAGACGAAGACGGGCTACAGCACTGACGCTGCGGTGCTGGAGGAACTGGCCCTGTACCACGAGATCGCCGCCAAGCTGCTGGAGTATAGGCAGTTGCTGAAGCTCAAGTCCACCTATATTGACGGCCTGCGCGATCTCTGCCTGGCCACCGGCCGGGTGCATACCACATACAACCAGACCATCACCGCCACCGGCAGGCTCAGCAGCACGGAGCCGAACCTACAGAACATCCCCATCCGGATGGAACTGGGGCGCAAGATCCGGCGCGCCTTCGTGCCCTCGGAGCCGGACTGGCTGATCATGGCGGCGGACTACTCCCAGATCGAGCTGCGGATCCTGGCGCACATGTCCGGGGATGAGAAGCTGCTGGAGGCCTTCAGACGGGGCGAGGACATCCATGCCCGCACAGCCTCCGAGGTCTTCGGGGCGCCCCTGGACGAGGTCACCCCGGACCTGAGGCGCCGGGCGAAAGGGGTAAACTTCGGGCTCGTTTACGGGATCACCGATTTCGGACTGGCCAGAGACATCGGAGTGAGCCGCGAGGATGCGGCGGTCTATATCGAGAATTACTTCCGCCAGTATCCAGGGGTCAGGCGTTTCATCCAGGAAACCATTGCTGCGGCCAGGGACCGGGGCTGGGTGGAGACCATGTACAAGCGGCGCCGCTACCTGCCTGACCTGCTGAGTGGCAACCGCCAGATCAGGTCCTTCGGGGAGCGGACGGCGGTGAATACGCCGATCCAGGGGACGGCCGCAGACATCATCAAACTGGCCATGCTGCGCATCGACCAGTCCTTGCGGGACGGGGGACTGCGGGCACGGATGCTGTTGCAGGTGCATGACGAGCTGGTGTTCGAGTTTCCGAAGCAGGAGCAATCCAGACTGATCAGCCTGGTGCGCCAGGGGATGGAACAGGCAGCGGAGCTGGATGTGCCGCTCGAGGTAGACATCGAGATCGGCCCGAACTGGTACGACCTGAGAAAGGTGCACGGCGATGCCTGAACTTCCGGAAGTGCAGACCGTTTTGACAACCCTGCAGCCCAGGCTGTTGGGACTGCGGATCGAGCGGGTGGATGTCTTCCTGGAGAAGATCATCAAATCCCCGGAGCCGCTGGAGTTTGCTGCCCTGCTGCGGGGACGCTTCATCACCGGCTTGAGCAGGCGCGGCAAGTACCTGCTGCTGGATTTGGATGGGGGCTATCTCCTGGCGGTGCACCTGCGGATGACCGGCGCTCTGGTCTACTCGAGCCCTGAAAGGCCCCGAAACAAGCATGTCCACCTGGTCTTTTGCCTGAACAACGGCGATGAACTGCGCTTTCAGGATATGCGGCAGTTCGGTACCATGAACCTGATGCCGGCGGCATCATTTGAGAAGTTCTGCTTCCAGAAAGATCTCGGACCGGACGCCCTCGATCCTTCCTTGACCGGGGACCGGTTCGAGAAGCGCTTGCATGCCCGGCGCGGCCAGATCAAGAAGCTGCTGCTTGATCAGTCACTGGTGGCCGGGATCGGCAATATCTATGCCAACGAGATCCTTTGGCGGGCGCGGATCCATCCGGAGCGGACGGCTGGTTCCCTGGTCCCTGAAGATATGGTGAGGTTGTACCGGTCGATGCGTTCAGTGCTTCAGGAGGCGGTGGCAGGCCGGGGCACCACGCTGCGGGATTACGTCGACGGCGAGGGAAATCCGGGCAGCTTTCAGTTGCAACTGGTCGTTCACGGACGGGATGGCGAGCCATGCCCCACGTGTGGTCAGGAGATCATCAGGCTGAAGACTGGCGGCCGCAGCTCTTTTGTCTGCCCCGGCTGCCAGCCTCAAACGAAGCGAAGCAAAGCTTGAAAGCCATGTGCCTGTTTGCGTAGCAAACATATGGCACGGCAATTACCCTCTAACTTCGCCCGGATGCGGGAGGAGGGAGCATTGATTTAGCTGCTCTAAACCTACCGTCTAGGGGACTTCTAGGCGAAGTTAGAGCGGGTGGCGTTGATCGAGGTTCGAAGTTCAAGCATCGAGGAAGTTATACGATGTCAAGCGAGGGTCGGTCGACCGGGGGATGAAGATCATGGTCAGGGCTGCTGGAGCGGCAGACTGGGTGGTCTCCTGCAGGTTATGCGCCCTGGACGGGAGGGTATCGGTGTGCACGTGATCGGCCTTACCGGAGGTATTGCCAGCGGGAAGAGCCTGGTCAGCCGGGAGCTCAAACGACTGGGAGCGACGGTGATCGATGCCGACCAGATCGCCCGGGACGTGGTGCGGCCGGGCAGCCCGGGCTGGGAGATGGTCGCCGGTGAGTTCGGCAGGTCAGTTATCGGCAGCGATGGCAACTTGAACCGGAAGGCCCTGGGGCAGTTGGTCTTCAACAACCCCCTCGAGTTACAGAGGTTGAACCGGATCACTCATCCCCTGATCCTGGCGGAGATAGAAAAGCTGTTGCAGCAATATCGTTCCGAACCTGGGGGAATAGTGGTGCTGGATGCGCCCCTGCTGTTCGAGACGGGGTTGGACCGGTCAGTTGACGAGGTCTGGGTGGTCCTGGTCGACCACCAAACCCAGGTCACCCGCCTGATGGAGCGGGACCGGCTGACAAAAGCAGAGGCCGAGCGCCGGATCAGGCTGCAGATGTCGCTTGAGGAAAAGGCATTCCGGGCAGACCGGGTGATCGACAACTGGGGGCTGCCGGAAGAGACGGCGCGACAGGTTGAATCTGTATGGAGGAATACTTCTATCCCGACGTCCGGCGACTGAATAATAGTTGCTGGCTGATATTTTTTAGCAGCGTTTGCGAAGGGCGCCCGTGAATGGGGACAATAATAGACATGCAGAATCAGATGCAAATTCCGACGTCTGACATCAGACGTCCGAGATGGTGGGTTAATCTGTGATCGTGATCAGTTTGCGGCGGCTGTGGCTGCTGATAATAGGGCTGGCAATTGTGCTGTGCGCCCTGTACGTGCTGCAAAGCAAGTGGTTCTGGAAGATCTTCTACCCCTGGCCATACCGGTCCGAGATCACCGAGGTGGCCAAAAGGTTGGAAATCGACCCGAAACTGTTGGCGGCCCTGGTCCGGGTGGAGAGCGGATTTAACGCCCAAGCCGAGTCGACTGCCGGCGCCAGGGGATTGATGCAGGTAATGCCGGAGACTGCATCCTGGTCGGCCAAGCAGATCGGCATCCAGGATTTCCAGGAGAGCCAGCTATATCAGCCAAGGGTCAACCTGTTGATCGGGAGTTGGTACCTGGCCAACCTGTTTGACGACTTCCATGGGAACCAGGTGACCGGGCTGGCGGCATACAATGCCGGACGTGGCAACGTTCAAGCCTGGCTGGAGATTGGTGCGTGGAAGGGGACGATGGCAGACGTCGACCGCATTCCCTTCCCGGAAACGCAGTTGTACCTGCGGGCGGTGATGAGAAACTACGAAATTTACAAGTGGCTGTACGCGGACCAGGGTGGGTAGGATCTTAAGGCATGGCGGTGAATATAGCTCGATCAATTATGAAGAGAGAGGATTCTGCGGATGGAGTTGAAAATCACTTCCCTGGCTGACGTTGAAGGACTGAAAAGCGATACTCACCGGAGGCTGTTCTCGGCCACCCACGAGGAGATCCTGGGCGCGGCCACCACGGACGTCTATTTCGTAAGGACATTGGATGTCCTGGAAGGTTTGGGGCTGGTGGATACACCGGTCACGGCAGAGATCTTCTGCCGCCGGGATGGCATCCTGGCGGGGACGGATGAGGTCATGGGGCTGCTGTCGGACAAGAGGGTCGAGGTCTGGGCGCTGCCCGAGGGGAGCTCCATGAAAACCAAGGAGATAGTGATGCGCATCAAAGGCCCCTATGGGAACTTCGGGGTCTACGAGACAACCATCCTCGGCATCCTGGCCAGTTCATCGGGCTGGGCCACAGCAGCCCGCCAGGCGAAGGAAGCCGCCGGCAGCAAGCAGGTGATCTGTTTCGGGTCGCGGCATGTGCACCCGGCGGTGGCCCCGGTCATGGAGCGGGCAGCCCTGGCGGGCGGCTGCGACGGCGCCAGTTGCATCCTGGCTGCCAAGCTGACCGGCAGGCAGCCCCAGGGCACCATGCCCCATGCCCTGATCCTGATTGTCGGCGACACCGTGCAGGCGGCCCTGGCCTACCACCGGTTCATGCCCGAGGGAGCGCCCAGGATCGTGCTGGTGGATACCTATAAGGACGAGGTCGAGGAGTCGCTGCGGGTGGCGGAAGCGCTGGGCAAGGAACTGTTCGGGGTACGGCTGGACACCCCGGGCGAAAGGGGCGGTGTCACCCCGGACCTGGTGTGGGAGCTGCGCCAGCGCCTGGATCAGGCGCACTTCAATCATGTGCGCATCCTAGCTTCCGGCGGCCTCAACCCGGAGCGGATCAGGGTCCTGGCTGCGGCCGGCGTTGACTCTTTTGGTGTAGGGAGCTACATCTCGGGGGCACCGCCGATCGACATGACCATGGACTTGAAAGAGGTGAATGGGAAGCCGTGGACCAAGCGCGGGCGCATCCCCGGGGAGATTGCCAACCCCAACCTGAAAAAGATGAAGTGATAAGTACCGAGCAGTTGCCGGCAAGAGAACTGGTGCGGGATAGTGCCCGGGGGTGGGGTCTAAATTTGCGTTGAATTGTAAATCATCTTTGATATATTTGCGATTACGGCTGGCCCCTCTGATTCATATACATCCTTTGACATGACAGCTACAATATAGGGTTCGGGGGCAAATACTATGCCGGCATCGTTGACGACGTTTACTTCGTTGCCTATTTTATGCGCTACCTTGACAGAACTGGGAAGCAGGGCCGGCAGCCGGTCATTGTAATCAGTGTTCAGGAAGTTATTCATAAGCTCGTTCCCGAGAGTGCCATTGTTTTCGTAAAACTCGTATACCAGTTTCATATAGAGTCCCATATCCCGTGGGCAGGAGACATTTTGGCCATCTAACACTACTTGGCCTCCTACTTGCCGCATATAATTCTTGATATTTGGCATCCCCAAAAACCTTATCAGCATATTAGCGGCGACATTATCGCTCTGGGTGATTGAGAGCATGGAAAGCTCTCTAATAGTGTACTGCGTGCCCACTGGTTGATATTGGATCGACCCTGTGCCTGTCTCGTAATCCTCTTGCAGGTATGTCAGGGTGCCGTCGGGATTCACGGCGCCTGACTGGATCTGGTTATACAGATAGAGGTTTAACGGTACTTTTTCACAACTGGCAGAGGTAAATTGATCAGTATCGTTTATCCCGAATTCCTGGCCGCTTGTAAGATCGTAGTAGTAAACCCCATATTCACCATGATAGTTTGCTAGATAACTGGCTATTTTGTTTTTAAGATTAGCGAGGTTCTCTGATTCTTGATTTTGCTGAGGAGTAGTCACAGGTTTTAGAGAAGCGCTTTGGAATTTTTGCATTAGAACTTCGGTATCTGGAGATTGTTTGGCCCGAGAGGAGCCCTCAATCTGTTGGGGCAGATTTTTAGCTATCGATACCAGGCTGTGAAAAAAGAGCACAAAAAATACTACCGCCAGCAACATCAAAGTAAATCTGGCTCTTTTAAAAAACAGTTTTCTTTTTCTTTGTTTTATTCTTTTTGAGTAATAGTCTTTGCGTCTTCTCATATCATCTTCCTGCCATGCTGTCAGTACTCAGGAGTCGGGAAGAGAGACACGTTGGGCGTTGGACTGACTACTAAATTATGAAGTACCTGAACAGCAACCTCTCTTTATATAATAACTCGTCATTCTCTAGAAAACCTTAAACAAAAATAAGTTTATCGGGGCTCATCTTGATAATTTGGTTAGAACTTACCAATGCTTTTTCGATAGCGATTAACAATTTTCCTGCTATAATGAGAAAGCCCCAAGCCTGTCACTTTTTTCAAACCCATCTGAGTATAAAAAGGTAGGCCATATGGCCTACCTTTATCTTCTATGGTGCGGAAGGCGGGACTTGAACCCGCACGCCTCTCGGCACACGCCCCTCAAACGTGCCTGTCTGCCAATTCCAGCACTTCCGCATATTACCAACTGTGTTAATATATCACAATCAGATTAAATAAAACTATCACTAAACTTGCTTCTTTAAGCCGTTACACAAAAGGGTCAATGTGCTATCGCCACCACAAACGTGCGCGGCTGCCAATTACGCCACTTCCGCCCGATAAAGCTTTAAAAATACCTTTTTAAGAGGGTGAGCAAGGTGAACGCAAAAATCATTATAAGGGGAATTCGGTCCCATGTCAATTTGGAACTCTGACATTTGGAAGCCTGATATTTCTACATGATATCGGACAACAAGCCGCCCGGGTCAGTCTCACAGCCTTGATGAAACAGGCAAAGCGACCTCTCGCCGGCCTCTGTCAACCGCACCCTGAACACCCGCTGCAACTGCTGCCCGAGCATCCGCCACCGTTTGAAGGAATGCTGCTTGCTCCCATGTCTGAATAGGCGCCGCCCTTGGCAAACCTGACCCCCTTGAAGATCTGCTGCAGGTCCTTGCCCTCGCACCTGGGGCAGCAGGCCTTATCGCGCCCTGATACCGTGGTAAACAGAGAGAAACGGTTGTTGCAACCCTTGCATACAAATTCGTAAGTTGGCATGATGCTGCTCTCCTTTCCTCACCATTCTAATACTTTGAGCAGCACTCTGCAATTGCTAAGACTTTCTCAATTGTGCGAAATCAACCTGCCCCAAGAGATCCACGTCAAAACCGGCAATTCCCTTTCTCAGGCCAAAGACGGCCACCTGCTGAAACAGGGGGATGATTGGGGCGTCTGCCAGCAGGGTTTGCTCTGCCTGGAGGTAGATCTCCTGACGGCGTCCTGGATCCTGCTCACTGCGGGCCTGCTGCAACAGGGCATCAAACTTGGCGCTGTCGTACCCGGTCAGATTGGTTTTTTCGGTGCTATCAAAGTTGAAGTAGAGGAGATTATCCGGGTCCGGGTAGTCGGCATCCCAGCCCAGGCGGAAAAGCGAGTAGGAACCGGAACGGATCGCGGTCTCGTAGTCCTGCCAGGGTATCCTTTTCAGTTGTAAATCGACTCCAACCTTATCCAACTGGTCCTGTAAAAGTTGTGCCAGGTAATCGTGCCCAGGGCTGTCGTTGTATGCATAGGACAACTGCGGCAGGCCCAATCCATAGGGATACCCTGCTCCGGCCATGGCCTGCAGGGCGTGGCCGTTGTCCTGCTTGACCTGTGAAGCCTCCGGCTGCTCACCTGGGGTCAGTTCCGGCGGAAGGAACCCGTTTAACACGTTGGCGCCATTCCCCAGCAACTGGCTGGCGATCGCGCTTCTATCAACAGCCAGGCTGATCGCCCGGCGCATCTGAAGATTATTAAAGGGTGGCTGCTTCAGGTTGAACCCCAGAAAATAGATGTTCAGGACCGGTTTTTTAAAGATGGTGAAGTCTGCCTGCCCATCCGGGCTTGGCCCGGATGGGCAGGACAGCGATGCCAATACCTGGGCCGGAGCTTCTGTCAGGACATCAAGCATCCCAGCCTCGTAAAGGCTGGAGATCTCCTGCGGCCTGCTTACTGCCAGGAATGTCAGGGTTTTCAACTGCGGAAGCGGCCCGGCGTACCTCGTGTTGCGCTGCAGCACCAGCTTGTCCTTGTCCCAGGCAACCAGGCGAAAAGGGCCTGTCCCGGCCACGGCGCCCGCTTTCTTGCCATAGGCCGGGCCATACCTGGCAACGGCCTTCTGGCTGACAATCGCCAGGCTGGGGCTGCTGGCGACGGCGGGAAAGGTCCAGTCCGGTTCTTTCAGGACAACTCTCAAGGTGTACTGATCGACAGCCACTAGCCCGCTGACATCCCCGGCGCTGCTATCGACGAAGCCATCGCTCCCGACCACGTTATCCAGGAGGTAGCCGCAGTTGCCCGTGGCAGGTGTCAGCACCCTTTCCCAACTGGCTTTGACATCCTGTGCAGTTACCTGTGTCCCATCGTGAAAGCGGAGACCCTTGCGCAAGTGGAAGGTCCAGATACTGCCCCCCTGGGATGCATCCCACTCATCCGCCAGCAGTCCCTTGCAGAGATGCTGCTCCGGATCATAGACAACCAGCGTTTCATACAGGGCGCTGTCGATCAGTTTTTCCGCGTAAGATGATGCACCGGCCGGATCGAGCAGGGCCGGAGGACTGTCAATCTGTACAGCTAGCGCCGGTCCTGGCGACATGATGCGGTAGATCGCCAATACCAGCAACAGCAAACAACCAACAATTGCTAGAACAAGCTTCCAGAGGTTGAACCTGTTTGTCCGAAGATAGGCCTTTCGCCACACAGTATAACCCCTCCCGGATGCCAATTACTGGTATATCCTATGAGGGGCCAAAGCACATTATGACCTGATTCCCAATTGGCAAAGTACTATCATCATCACCCCCAATGAAATCCTCTTGCAAAATTTCAAGTATGTTATATAAGATATCTATATAAATTCAAGAATTATTGTAGTTTTGGTATTATGAAAATGATCTGGTCTTCAAGGGCTATTCCGACCGACTGGCCGGCTCGCAGGGGATGAGGGACTAGCATAACCTGTTGAACTGGATTGGGCGCTTATCCCGCGCTTGGATCGCAGCCAGGACCAGCAGGCCTATGTCGACCAGGATTATGGCCTTTCGTCACGATTACGAACAAACCCGGGATCGATATCGATCCCGGGTTTGTTGCAGAGCAGGTTTTCGTTATCACCGAATATCTTACTGTATATTGACGATCCTGCCGTTTGGATACCACTGCACGTTTTTGTGGAACATGTCACCGATTGCCCGGAGTGGAACCATCATCCGCCCGTTGATGATCTGGGCCGGCATGTCGAGGCCGTAGGGCTTGCCATTGAGGGATGCCCGCCCACTGTTATTGCTGAAGAGGATCTGGCTGGACCCGTTGTTGATGGCGACCGTGCCGTTAGTGTTCCAGTTGATACCGTTGTTGGATATGCCAAAGGAGTTGGCCACGGCGCGGATCGGGATCATGGTACGCCCGTTGATGATGATCGGCTGCACATCGAAATTGACCTGGTTGCCGTTGTTAAACACGTTGATGCCGTTGTTGCCCTGCTGCTGGTATGCCTGCCCCAGCAGCGGATAGACCCAGCCGCTGGAAGCCTGAGTATTCTCAGAGGCCTCGATCCTGGCAATCCTTTTCATGATGGCCGCTACCTTGGCCCATCTGCCTCTCCCCTGTCCGTTGATCGTGGAGATCAACTGCTGCTCCAGACTGCTCAACCCTGTCTGGCTTGTAGTCTGCGACTCCAGTTGCTGTATCTGCTGCAGGATCTGCGATGCCTGCGCCATCTGGCCACTGTTCAGGGAAGCTTGCAACTCCTGCTCCAACTGGGCAATCTCGGCGCTATTGCTGCCAGTCGTAACCGGATTGATTACCGAACCTGTGCCATTCAAGTAGAATACCGCCGAGGTCACGGCGCTCCAGCCGGCGGAGGTTTCACTGGCGGCATTGATCGTCTCGGACTGGTATACCGTAAACGACCCGCTGTAGAGGACGGCGGCGCTGTTGTTCACCGGGCTCGACCCGTCGGTGGTGTAGTAGATGTTCCCACCGTAGCTATTGGTGATGGTCACGGTCTGGGTGGTGGTGAAGCTGCCCCCGTCGGGGCTGATGACCGGCGCCTGGAGCGAACCTGTGCCATTCAAGTAGAATACCGCCGAGGTCACGGCGCTCCAGCCGGCGGAGGTTTCACTGGCGGCATTGATCGTCTCGGACTGGTATACCGTAAACGACCCGCTG
>Ga0224558_1001693_pt1 | contig 22195 bp, 22 predicted proteins | sample 714S32024metaG_FD_180682 | JGI IMG/M metagenome (GOLD analysis project Ga0224558, IMG submission 180682) | Peat soil microbial communities from Stordalen Mire, Sweden - 717 S3 20-24 | ecosystem: Environmental > Terrestrial > Soil > Wetlands > Peat | place: Sweden: Norrbotten County, Stordalen...
CCGGCCTTGTCCTCGACGATTTTGAGAAGATGAATTTCATGCTCGCGATTGTTATCACACCGCTGACCTTCTTGGGAGGCGTGTTTTTTGATATAACCAGCCTGCCCGGTTTGTTGTCAGCCATCCGTTTTATCAATCCGATCTATCCGCTTGTTAGTATCACACGGGCAGTTTATTTGGGCGTTTTCGAAGAAAGTATTTTTTGGCTTATTGGCATTGCAGCAGTCATGATCATTGGTACATTCCTGGCTGCTGTTATTCTATTTCGGAAAGGTATCGGAATAAAAATCAGGTAGTGACTTTGTTTAACGAATAGTTCACGGAATGTGCCATACAGTTGGTTACTGGAGAAAAATGAGTAAAAAAATAACTCCCTCCAATTTTTAGGTTGGAGAGAGTCTTTTGCTTGCTAAACCTTACAGGCGCTCAACGTTGCTCGCCTGAGGTCCACGATCTCCTTTAGTGACATCAAATCTGACCCTTTCATTCTCATCAAGGGACTTGTAGCCCTCACCCTGAATGGCCGAGAAGTGAACGAAAACGTCACCGCCCTCTTCCTTCTCGATAAAGCCGAAACCCTTCTCAGCGTTAAACCACTTAACTTTACCTTCCATAAAATTGCGCCTCCTTTCATTGCTGGTTCATGCAAAAGCGGGAATCCTTCAAGTGCCTTTGTCCACTGTAGAACAGGAGGGCGCAAGAACTTTTCAGTTTTTCCTTGCTCTTTAACATGTCTATAGTGAGTGTAGCATATATAAATTACAATAGCAAGAAATAAATACCAGTCCTTCGCCCTTGCCCTCAGCGCTCGTCTGACTTCTTGACTTGATCAACCCGCGTTGAGCTTCTCCTTGAGACGATAGGATTCGCCTTTGATTTTACAATTGCCGATGACAGAAGGAAGGAGACCGGATGATCCCCCCGCTCAGAAGAACCATGGAGACGATGTCCATCGTTGGCCTTATCCGCAACCCTAGTTAGATTATTAAAATGTTTGACATTAATAGATAAATAGTATAGCATAATAGATGCAAAGAGTTGCTTCATATCGGTTTATTTTCCACTGGATCCTTCCTTCAACAATTCCTTTCAGGAATAAGATGGGTAACAGGTTAGAAGGATTGCAACGACCCATCTGAACAATCCCCTTCCACCCAATTCCTCCCCCGTGCGTTTTCAATAACAGCAGGAGGCGAAAAGAAAAAGAACAGGCTGGCCAGGTATTAACTTGGCCCATTTAGCGCACACCTTAAATAGGAGTTATGGCACTATGTGAAAAAATAGAAGTCTATCTTGGGAAGGAGGCGCTAACATGGAGCAAGAAGAACGCAATGTAGTAATACACCGTAAAGAAGTTTTAGATCAACAATTTACTGAAATACAAGAAAAGTTAATGGTGATAGCCGAAACGTTATCAGAGTTCTCGCATAACCTGAGTCGTAGACCCAATGATATAGTTATTGTTGAAGTATCTCCAGCACAAACAAAGTATCATGAGAACAAAGTATATTTTAATAAAAATCAGCTTAAACAGGCTTTTAACTTGGATTTGATCGATGAGTATATAATGTCGTTGCAACACAAAGACAGAGAGCTGGAAGTACTGACAAAAGCATTAGGCGACTAGATAGTTGCTTTAATATTAAGATAGACTAAACGAGAAAGGATGTGGAATTAAAAATGTCATGCCAAATTTCTAAATGCATGGTAAGTGACTGTAAACACAATGACAGCAACAGTTGCAAAGCCGAAAGCATTGAAGTGCGGCCTGTCGATGACAGGAAGATCACTTCTTCGATGGGTACGTCTTGCAACACATTTGAGCTCAAGTCTTAAGGACTGTCTTGCAGTAAAAAGAATACAAGTGACTTAGAGATGGCCCTGCCAAGCGAGAGAGGCTGTCGATCATGGGATCGACAGCCTCTCTAAAAGGGCTGAAGTAACTAGTCGCGGCTCGAAGTGAAAAAATAATCCATCACAGTTTTTTAAAATATGAGCAAATTTGGCAAAAGCCATTAAAATAAAAGGATCGCAGGAATAAGTTGAAAACTGTAAATTTTCTATGATGATCCAGTACATGTGGCAGCATGTACTTTAAGCCCTGCTTATCACAAGTTTCCTTGAGGTTTCCCTTCAGTGCCGCCCCTGCGTTGTAAATAGCAACCTGGGTTAAAGACTGGAAAAGAGGCGATAGCAGTGAGTGTGTCATTCAAATTAAATCCTTGGGGTTACGATTCTAAAGCAGGCTTATCTAGGCATCAAAATCTATTGCAAACATACCTTGCCTCCCACACAGGCCAGGATTGGCGGGTGAGCGGGCGTCCGGTGGGACCTGATGATCTGCCCGTCCGTCGTGCCGGCATTTGCTTTGTTGCCGGCGAGTGGCATACCATCGGTCACTATACCTACCAGACGCGAGATGAAGCGGCAGAGAAAATAAGAATATTCGGAGGCCTACCTCTGCGTCAAGTGTCCGAAAACGAATGGGTATTGTACGGGATGAGGTACAGAGTAAAGAAGGAAGGGACTGCCAACCAGCACCTTTCGCAGGATGAAAGACCTCTTCAAGAAATCACAAAATAAAGAGATCGTATTAGATGGGCACTTCTTGCCGAAATAGGTTAAAAGATTTACAATGAGACGTATAGCAATACAGTATAATGTAAATGAGAAAAGTGCGATGCCTGACAACGCTAAACAAGGCGTCAGTTTTACCCTTCCTCAATCCCCTTTTACAAGTTGACCTGGACTGGTTCATGCTCCCATTATTTCTTTTCACAGTGGGATGTTACTCTATTGCTATTGTTGGCGCAGGGATCAAATGAGGCGGAGGCGATAAAATTTGCTTCGCTGAAGGAATTGGCGTTTCTGTTTATTCGGCTCGGCGTGACCTCTTTCGGAGGGCCGGCTGCTTACATACCCGTGCTGTAAGGCTTGCGTAGGCTAGTAGAGTCAAAATGTGGCATAAATCTTTGTTAGAGATCTTGTCTAACTTGGTAATAATAAGTAAGATAAGGGTATGAACGCCCTCTGGCGGCTTCACTTCTGGGTTGCCCCAGCCAGAATCCAGAATAAGGTACAGTTAACGAACTCGCTTCGCCCGGGGATTCAGTGGGGTCTCTGCGCTCCCCCACCGAATTAGAAGATTAAAAGCCGCGCTCCCGAATTCATCTCCCGCTTACAAGTTCTCCGCATTCCGTTCCTCCGCATCCTCCGCCTCAGCCCTAACGGAATGCGGAGAACATAAGGCTTCGCCTCAGCCCCAAGGAATGCGGAGAGCTGCGCCGGGCGTTAGCCCGGATGCGGAGGAGGCGGGAGACTCCTTCGGTTTTAATGTGAATAAAAGTTGCCGTGCGTAAAATCTCAGGAATACATCTTAGGGCTTTAGTTGAGGTTGGATGATTTGGGGTTACAAAACATTGAGATAGGAGGATTGACAATATTTTGTTGCCATTTAATCAACTGGGCTTAACCAGCCCGGTGCTGCAGGCGCTCAATAACATGGGGTTTGAGGAGACGACCCCGATCCAGGAACAGGCCATCCCCGTTGCCATGGAGGGCAAGGACCTGATTGGACAGGCCCTGACGGGGACCGGAAAAACCGCGGCTTTTGGCATTCCCATGGTGGAACGGTTCAGCACCGGCCTGGAACAGGTTCAGGGGATCGTGATCACTCCGACCCGGGAACTGGCAGTCCAGGTGGCGGAGGAGCTGAACCGGATCGGCCAGTTTAAGGGAATCTATGCTCTGCCCATTTACGGGGGTCAGGATATCGAGCGCCAGATCAAAGCCCTACGCAAGCGGCCGCAAATCATCGTGGGCACGCCTGGCCGCCTGATGGACCACATGCGCCGCCGCACCATACGCCTGCAGGAGATCCAGGTGGTAGTGCTGGACGAGGCCGACGAGATGCTGGACATGGGCTTCATCGAGGATATCGAGAAGATCCTGCAGGAAGTCCCCACCGAGCGTCAGACCATGCTCTTTTCCGCCACCATGCCGCAGTCGATCCAGGAGATTGCCAAACGGTTTATGAAAGAGCCGGTGAAGTTCGGGATCACGGCGAAGGAGTTGACGGTGCCCAGCACCGAGCAGTTCTACATGGAAGTCTATGAGAACAAGAAGTTTGACGTACTGTGCCGCCTGCTCGACATTCAGTCCCCAGAACTGGTAATTGTCTTTGGTCGCACGAGGCGCAGGGTCAGCGAACTGTCAGAGGCTCTCGACAAGAGGGGATATTCGGCAGAGGGCCTCCACGGAGACCTGTCCCAGGCCCAACGGGATACGGTAATGCGGCACTTCCGGGAGGGGGCCATCGACGTGCTGGTGGCTACCGACGTGGCTGCCAGGGGGTTGGATATCAGCGGGGTATCCCATGTTTATAATTTCGATATCCCCCAAGATCCTGAGGGCTACGTTCACCGGATCGGCCGGACGGGGCGCCTGGGCAAGCCGGGCCAGGCCCTCACCTTCGTTACGTCCCGGGAACTCGATTACCTGAAGGTGATCGAGTCCGTGACCAGACGCAAGATCGTACGAAAGCCGGTACCCACCAGCACCGAGGCAGTCAGCGGCCAGCAGCGTTTGACCATGGAAAGGCTGATGCAGGTGGCGGAATCCCCGGATGTCGAACAGTACCGGGGGTTTGCCCGTGAACTGCTGGAGGAGACCGACTCGGTAACGCTATTGGCCGCTGCCTTGAAGATGCTCACCCGTGAGCACGATGCCGCCCCTGTCCAACTTACCGATGAGGCGCCGCACCGGATGAAAAAACCCAGAACAACCGTGAGAGCTACGGCGTCTCCCACGAGAGCCGCGGCGCCTCCGCAGAGGAAATACAACAAAGCGGGTGGGAGCGGGAGCAAAGAAGGCCGGCACCGGAGCAGGAGCCAGCAAAAAAGTGGCTATAAAAGCCATCTGTAACTCTGTAGTCCTGCAACAACCACGGCCCTACCTTGCAGTGGTGTTACTACCATGTGCCTTACCCAATCACCTGAAGGGGATGGGCTTCGTCGGCTTTCTCGCGCTGGATTGATAAAGTTGCGTATAGGGAGTGATGTTGTGGGAAGAAAAACGATCAGGCAACTTTTTCTTCTTTTACTCCTGTTTTCCGCATTGCTGCTTGCCGGCTGCAAACCGAAAGCGCAATACCTCGGTAAGGACGAGATCACCAATTATCAGGGAAAGCAGCTCAGCGTGCTCGCTACGGTACCAGAAACATCCATCAAGGGCACGCCCAATATCGACATGAATTCATATCGCTTGCGTATTGATGGATTGGCGGCCTCACCCCAGAGCTATACCTATGACCAGGTAATCGGCAAACCCAGTTTCACCAAGCTGGTTGTCCTGCACTGCGTAGAAGGCTGGGATGCGACCATCCTCTGGGAAGGCGTGAAAATAGCCGACCTGATTCAGCCGGCAGAGGTTTCACCCCTGTGCAACACCCTGATATTTCATTGTGCCGACGGCTATACCACATCCCTTCCCCTGGCCTATGTCAGAGACAACAACATCCTGTTGGCGTTTAATGCAAATGGGATCACCCTGCCCAAAGATCTGGGCTACCCGTTTATAGTAGTAGCTGAAAACAAGTATGGTTACAAGTGGGCGATGTGGGTCACAGAGATCGAGTTGTCGGACAATGCCCAATACAAAGGTTTTTGGGAGTCACAGGGTTATAGCAACGACGCCAATTTGAATTGACCAAAAGCGTGATCGCGGGCCTCTCCACCCGTGATCTCGAGGCAGGCTTTAGCAGCCGATGCAGTGTGGGCGCCCGACGAGGAATCCAGGTCAACCGGCTAAACCGCCCGCGCGACAATCAACTAGAACCGTCCGGCAATTCATCTCCCACTAAGAGGAGGGAGACTTCTTGCCGAAAAGCTCAAATTTATTATATGGAGCATAAAACAATATGCCGTTTTTCAATTTCTCACTACAGTTCCTGCCGGGGTATTTTTGCATATTTGTGTTTTTGTATGCTTTGCTCAAGATAAAGTTTAACTGGATAATAATCACAGTATCTAGCATAATATTGGATGTTGTGAATTTTATGATGAGATCATCACCGTTTGGCAACAATGTGCCAACAGTGGTCATCGTAAATATTATCGTCGTATTTTTAGCTATACAATTCATATTACAGAGGGAGACAGTAAAGACATTTCTGTTTGTGCTACTAGCTGTATTGCTTGACTATATATTGAGCTATGCATCGATTAGTATTTTTACATTGGTTTCTAGATTACAAACTAAAATGCATCCAGCGATGATTCTAGGGCTAACGAGGTATTTTGAAGCCATAGTTTTGTTAATTGTCGCCCTGGCTGTAAATTATCTAAATCACAAAAATTCAAAATTAAAAAATGCGAGAATCCCCTATCCGCGGTACTCAATTTGAACAAGCTATTACCTGTCGCAGCCAAGGAGCGGATCGGTTCCCGAAAACTATCCAGCCGTTTGCGGGATGCCCGGATTGATGCTGCAAAGGCCTGGAACCTTTGCGAGGATATCGGCAAAGTGATTAACCGCCCATTATGGGCTCCATCACAAGCCGCGTATGAAAATGCTATTTTCGGGCTAACTTTTAAAATTTATGGGTTCGTCCAAGAGGTTGTATTTTGCGCATGTGTTCCTGGCCACGATGCTGCCCTTTTTCACGACCAGGACCGTCTGCGCCATTCTGCGGATCGCATCCCATTTGTCCGTCGCATCGAGCAAAACAACATCTGCCGGTTTTCCCGGTTCCAGACCGTATTCTTGCTCGACCCCCAGTGTTCTTGCAGCATTCGTGGTCACCATATCAAAGCAGGCGATGGCTTCTTCGCGTCCGGTCATCTGGCAGACATGCACCGCCATCTGCGCCGGCTGGAGCATATTCCCAGTGCCAAATGAATACCAGGGATCCATAATATCATCATAACCAAAACTGACGTTGATTCCATTCTGCCACAGTTCTTTTACCCTTGTAACACCCCTGCGCTTCGGGTATGTATCGAGGCGGCCCTGAAGCGTGATGTTGACCAGCGGATTGGACACGATGTTGATTCCGGATTTTTTAAGGAAAGCCATCAGTTTAAAGGTGTACGCATTGTCATAGCTGCCCATGGCTGTGGTATGGCTTGCTGTGACCAGTTTGCCCATACCCCTTTTAATGGCTTCATAGGCCACGATTTCAAGATTTCTTGAATTCGGGTCGTCAATTTCATCACAATGGATATCGATTTTTTTATTGTACTTTTCCGCCAGGTCGAAAATGATCTTGATGGATTCCGCACCCAGGTCCCGCGTATATTCGTAGTGCGGAATCCCCCCGACGACATCAGCGCCGATTTCCAACGAATCTTTCATTAACTCCCTGCCGTTGGGGAAGGAGAGGATTCCTTCCTGGGGAAAGGCCACAATCTGCACATCGACCAGGTCTTTGAATTGTTCTTTTACTTCAACCATTGCCTTGAGGGCCGTCATGCTGGGATCGGTTATATCCACATGTGTCCTCACATGAAGAACTCCTTGAACAGCCTGCCATTTCAAGATGGTGGAGGCCCTTTTGATCACATCCTCCCGGGTAAGGCCCTGCTTTCTCAATGCCCAGGTTTGGATGCCCTCAAAAAGCGTGCCGCTTTCATTCCATTTCGGTTCGCCTGCTGTCAATGTGGTATCAAGATGAACATGCGATTCGATATAAGGAGGCGAAGCCATCATTCCGGTTGCGGCAAATTCCTCTTTGCCTGGTTCGGAAATACCCTCCTCTATTTTTTGAATAACTCCCTGCGCGATCGCAATGTCGACTGTCTTGTTGTTAAGCAGTACCGACCGCAGAACCAGATCATACATGTTCAAGCTCCCTTCCGCCGCTTTGTGCTGGCATCAAATTGTGATGAAAGTCGGACTCTTACCGCTTTTTCGTGGAGAATTGTGGGGTTAAAAATTTTGACAATTGGGGCAGATGCCGAAGAAATTGACGGCACAGCTTTCGATCAGGAACTCTAGCTGATTGAAGCTTGATATAGGAAGCGGGGTCTCGATGTCGTAGACCTTACGGCAGATGCGGCAGAAAAAGTGACAGTGGGCGCTGGTGTCAGGGTCAAATCGCTTCCGCAGGGGGTCGATATTCAACTCCTGGAGTTCACCGGTGCGGGCCAGCGCTTCAAGGGTGCTGTAGATAGAAGCCATGGAAAGAGAGGGAAACCTCGGCTTCAGTTGTTTATAGATCTCCTCAGCTGATGGGTGGGAGCGGTTGCCTTCGAGGTGCTCTAAAATTGCCAGGCGTTGTGGGGTTGCCCGCAACCCGTTGTTGTGCAGTCTCTGCGATAGAGTTATCAGCCTGTCATCATTGCCGTACTTGCTGTTTTGATCGCTCATGCTGACACCTTATTTATAATAGATTCTACTTTAAAATGATTTTAGTTTAACTTGGCAAGAAAATCAATGCTCCGGTAAGAGAGAAAAGTCTAATGGAGTTTGAAAAGGGCAAAATGGTTTGCTATCATGGATCCTAAGACCACAATCCGGTTGTGTGAGATTTGCAAAGAAGTTATTATGAGTATATAAACAATCTACATATAAACAATCTACACATACATGCAATTCAACTGCAGCTATCTTCTAAACCTGGCGCCGGTGGCCCCGCCATCACCGGGAACAGCTATCCGTAAGAGGCGCCGGGCTCGCGGAGAGAGGGAAGCATTAGGCTTCTGACTATAGAGGACGAGGATGTGAGAACATGCTGGAGAGCTATGTTAGGGCGGGATATCCTGCCATCGCCATCACTACCCCCGAAGAGAACCGGGCACTGGCTGAAGCCAAACGTGTGGCCGACCGCCTGAATATGAGTTTTGCCACCTGGAGCTCTACCAAGAGCCTCTCGCTCGATGGCAAGACGCAGTCTGTGACCGATCCGGTAGCCGCGCTCATGGCGGCATTCAAGTTTCCTTCAAATACGATCTATTGCCTGCTTGACTTCCACCCCTATCTTAAATCTCCGGACGTGTGGCGGACTGCCAAGGACTGCTTCTCTGCCCTAAAGTCTCAGGGAATAGTCTATCTTTTTATATCGGTGGAGATCACGATTCCGCCTGAACTGGCCAGAGAAATCGTCATCATGGACCTGCCGTTGCCGTCACGGGAGAACCTAGAGGAGTTGCTGGCCTCCGTGGCCAAGGCGGCTGGTGTTGAATTGCCGGCAGATACAACCCCGGTGGTCGAGGCTGCCCTGGGATTGACCACGGGCGAGGCCGAGAATGCCTTTGCGCTGACGTTGGTTGTGGAAGGCTCTTTTTCCGCCCAGGTGGTGGCCCGGGAGAAAGAGCAGATCGTGCGCAAGTCCGGAGTGCTGGAGATCTACTCCCCGGATGTCAACATGAATGCCGTGGGCGGCTTGGATGCCCTGAAGTCGTGGCTTAAAAAACGAGTCCAGGCATACAACCCGAAGGCACAGGAGTTTGGGCTGCCGGCCCCCAGGGGAGTGCTTCTGGTGGGAGTCCCCGGTTGTGGGAAGTCCTTGTGCGCCAAGGCTCTGGCTGCAGAGTGGCAGAAGCCGCTGTTGCGCCTGGATGCCGGCAGGCTCTTCGGGTCGCTTGTCGGCGAGAGCGAGAGCAATACCCGCCGTGCCCTGGAAACCGCCGAAGCGGTCGCACCGGCAGTTCTCTGGATCGACGAGGTGGAAAAAGGCCTTGCAGGCAGCCAGAGTTCCGGGCGCACCGATTCCGGAGTCACAGCCAGGGTGTTCGGCCATTTTCTAACATGGATGCAGGAGAAGAAGCATCCGGTCTTTGTAGTGGCCACAGCCAACGACGTGTATGCCCTGCCGGCGGAATTCCTGCGCAAGGGAAGATTCGACGAGATCTTTTTTGTTGACCTGCCTACGCCTGAAGAACGGGCGGATATCATCCGGGTGCAACTGAACAAGCGCCATCGAGACAGTAAAAATTTCGATCTGGCAGTCATCACCTGCGCCACCGAGAATTTTACTGGAGCGGAGATTGAGGAATGTATCGTCTCCGGACTGTTTACAGCCTGGAACGAGGGCCGCGAGCTTGACACCGCCGATATCGTAGCTGCTGCTCACGAGATCACACCGATGTCCGTTGGCCTTGCTGACAGGATCGAGGCCCTGAGAGACTGGGCGAAAAATGCGGCCCGCCTTGCTAATGCGGCTTCTTATTCCGGGGCAGAACGCCCGGCCAGGGTGCTCAGGATGGAGGGAGCGAACCAATGAGCCACTTCACTGCGATCGACTGCCTAATCACAGATATGGATGCACTGCGTGCTGCTATCGAATACCTGGGGCTAAGCTTGGTGGAAAACGCCGAGTGCCGGCACTATTACGGCACACAGATGAAAGAGTACGTCATTCCCTTGCCGGGAAAATACGACGCTGCCCTGGAAAGAAAATCCGATGGCAGCCTGATGCTCACTGCCGACTGGTATGGAGGCCACGTGGCCAGAAGTCTGGGGGGAAATGGCGATCTGCTGATTCAGCGTTATGCCGTGGAAAAAGCGATCATCGAAGCCAGACGGCGCGGTTTTTTTGTTTCCGAACGGCAGGAGGGGAAGGATATCCTGCTGACGGTGCGCGACAATGACGGCTCGGCGCTCAAGATATGGTGCCAGCCTGGAGGCAAGACGGTATGCCGGCCGGAAGGGGTCTTTGGGGCGAGTTGCATGAAGTTTTTGGAGTACGAGAAGGCTCTCGGGTTTATCGAGGAGCATCACAAGACGGGGAACTATTATGTGAATGACGAGCAGCAGATTGTGCAGGCTCACTTCCTATGCGGCTGAGGAGGCTAAGGGGATGAAAACCTGGTGGAAGATCAGAAACAAACCCCGGGGGCATTTCTGTCCCATGCTGGAGTTCGGGATTTCCCTGAATCCAAAAGATGAGAAGGAGATCAAGGATTTAAACATCAAGCCGGAGGTGGAGTTCTGCTATTTGACCGTGCTGTCGGAGACCAGGGCGCCCAAGTGCGGACGCATACCCTTCATCCTGCCTGAGTGGGTATTCTATAAAAACGATCCCAATTATCCGGATCCCGTGGTATTGAATGAATGCGGCGATAAAGACAAGAATCTCTGCGACAAATGCGTGAGAGAAAAATTCATGCTGTTTGCCACGCATATAAATATTCATCTATCCCATCATGTCTATCTTCCCTGGCGTTCAGGCCCCAAGCCTGATTACAGCGACTTTATCAATTCCGTGCGCGCCTTTCTGGACCAGGTGCTCCTGGAGATCGACCGGCGCTTGAATGAGGCTCGCGAATCGGCGCCGTCGGAAGAATGGGGGCTTGAAGAGGAGCTTTCTCTGGAAGCATCCGCTCATAATCAGCGACCGTCCAGTGATAAGGACAGGCTCAGGGTCGTGAGGATCGGCGCGGTTTAACACCGAAACCGTAAATATTGCCTACCCCCACCTACATTCAGCAAACAATAAGGAAAGGAGGATATGACATGTCTAAATACGAGTGCTCGGTTTGTGGCTACGTCTATGACCCGGCCGAGGGAGACCCGGAACACGGTATCGCCCCGGGAACGGCCTTTGAAGACCTCCCGAAGGACTGGGTCTGCCCTCTCTGCGGTGCAGACAAGAGCGATTTTGAGAAGACGAGTTGAATCCGGCTTTCCGAAAAGAAGGGTGGAAGGAGGTGATATCGATGTCCTGTGGCAAAGACCATGATAAAGACGACCAGAAAAAAGCAGATGAGGAACTCAAGAAACAACAGGAATGGGAGAAGAAAAACCCCGGGTGCTCACCGACCATCGACAAGGAGTGCCCCCATACTCATGAAACTTCGAAATAACGTTCTGTAACTGCCCGGCAGACAAAAAGACCCCTTCAGGCTAAATCAAGGGGGTCTCTTTTTGCCCCTCTTGATTTAGGGCGCGGCCCTTTTTTTGTGGTTGACATGGCGGGCCATACGGTATAATATGGATGTGCACATAAATGAGCACATTAGGTTCTTGTGAGAATATCTGGTGCGGGAAATGGTGTACTGCAGCTTGTTACGATCTTTCAGGCGCAGCGGCAGGAAAAAGGTTATGCGTCGTCTGCCGGGGGGATACAATCAAGAGAGGGTGTAGCGATTGAAGAAAGTTGTCAGTGTGAGCCTGGGATCATCAAAGCGAGACCATAGAGTGGTGGCCAACATGGCGGGCGAGGAGTTCGAGATCAGCCGGGTGGGCACGGACGGCGATTTTGAGCGGGCATTGTCCATGATCGGGGAGCTTGACGGCACTGTGGACGCCATCGGGCTTGGCGGAATCGATGTCTACCTGTATGCGGGCAAGACCAGGTATGCCATTAATGATGGCTTGAGATTGATGCAGGCGGCCAAAAAAACGCCGGTGGTGGACGGCAGCGGCCTCAAGAATACGCTGGAGCGGGAAACGGTCTATTATCTGCGGTCGCACACAGGACTGTTGCCGGAAGGGTGCAAGGTGCTGATGGTCAGCGCCGTGGACCGGTTCGGGATGGCCGAGGCCCTGACTGAGCTCGGGTGCGATGTCTCCTTCGGGGACCTGATCTTTTCGGCTGGCATCCCCTATCTCATCAAGTCGCTCGACGAGCTTGCCGATACGGCGCGCAAGATCCTGCCGGGTATGGTCAAGATGCCGTTTCACATGCTGTATCCGACCGGGAAAAAGCAGGACTCCCAGGATGAAGCCAAGGTCCAAAAATTCGGGCACTACTACCATGAGACTGAAGTGATCGCCGGTGACTGGCACCTGGTCAGGCGCTACATGCCGGAAGGCTTGAACGGGCAGTTGGTGATCACCAATACCACCACCAGGGAAGACGTGCTGTTCTTGAAGGAAAAGGGGGTTGGCAGGCTGGTCACCACCACCCCGGAACTGGAGGGGCGTTCCTTCGGCACCAATGTCATGGAGGCGGTGATGCTGGTCTTGCTGGGCAAGGCCTGGGATGAGATCCAACCCGAGGATTACCTGGCGCTGATGGAACGCCTGGATATGAAGCCGAGGGTGATCGAACTTTAACTTCGGAGGTTTAGCAATGGCAACACATGAGGAAATCACCGAGAGCTTGCAGGCTTTTCAAGAGAGCTACCTGGCCAACGAAAAACTAAGGCTCATGAACAGGGACTGGGACCGGATAGTGCTGGTGCTGGCCAACGATATCGAATCCACACACACGGTAGTGCTCAAGGACGGGGATCTGGACCTCCGTCATGGCCGGCAGGGGGAACCGGACATGACCATCACTGCCGACAGTGAAACCCTGGCTGCCATGTTTTTTGGCGAGATCGCCCCCACAGAACCGTACCTCAGCGGTACGCTGAGAATCGCCGGCTCTGAAGACGACATCACGCGGCTTGATATCATCGTAATGCTGATTTGGGGTGAATAATTTGCCTCTCAAAAGAGTGCTTACTCTCCGCACCGTGGTCGCCACCAGCGCCGGGATCACCCTGGCCACATCCTCTTTTGTGATGGCGGCCCAGGTGGCCGGTTTTCTGGCGGGGGACTCCGCCTGGCTGGCGATCCTGGTCTGCGGGGTGCTGTGCCTGCTGGCCGCAGCCTGTTTTTCCGAACTCAACAGCATCCTGCCTTCGGCAGCCGGCATCCGGCTCTACCTGGGGAAGGCCTTCGGAGACAAGATTGCCCTGACTTTTTCCCTGATCTACATGCTGTTAATAATTTTGGTCGTGGGGGCGGAAAGCTTCATCCTGTCCCAGACATTGACCTATGCCATTCCGCAGGTGGCCCCCCTCATCTGGATCACCGTGATGCTGGTGGCGGTAACCCTGATGAACATCAGGGGCGTGAAGGTCGCCGGCACTTTCCAGGACATCGTCACCTACGGGGTGATCGTTTCCATCGTGCTGATCTCGCTCTGGGGGCTGCGCCAGGTCCACTGGCACCTGGCGGCGCCGCTGGCCACCGGCGGGGCGTCCGGCCTGATCCAGGCCGTCGCCGTGGGGGTCTTCCTGTTTATCGGTTTCGAGTGGGTCACCCCGCTGGCCGAGGAGGTCACGTCATCCCGGATCATCGCCCGCGGCATGTTCATCACGGTGGGAATCGTGAGCATCGTTTATGCCCTGTTCACCGCCGCCCTGACAGCAAACCTGCCCCGGGCGGCGTTTCTGCGCCTGTCCCAGATAAGCTCCCTGGCCGGCGTCAACCCCATCACCCAGGTGCTCCTGGCCCAGAAAGTGCTGGGGGAGACCGGACTGGTCTGGATCGTGCTGGTCTGCCTGTCCTGCTCCTTTGGCACTTTTAACGCCGGTCTGCTGGGTTCCTCCCGCTTTTTCTACGCCACCGCCAGGGAGCATGCCTTGCCCCCGGTCTTCAGCCGGATCAGCATGCGGTACATGACCCCCTGGGTGGCCAGCATCGCGGTTTTTGTGATCGGGTATGGCAGCTCCCTGGCCATCCTCTATTCACACAACTTCCTGCCCATTATGAATATGGGGGCCGTTACCGAATGCGTGATCTATGTTCTCTCAGCCGCCGCCGTGCTGGTGCTGAGGAAGAAGATGGCCGACGCCCCCAGGGCGTTCAAGGTGCCTTTTGGCTGGGTGATTCCGGCGGCTGCCATACTGATCTTCACGTTTTTGGGCGCGGCCATCATTGCCACCGCTCCGGCCATCGGCTGGTGGATGGCTGCAGGATTGGTCGTGGTCGGACTGTATGTGGTCTTCGTGGTGCCGCGAATCAAGGAGAAATACCAGGTCAAGCGGCATCCCAGAATGAGAAGGAGCCCTGCCGCAGAGGGCCGGAGCGGGCCTGCGGCCGCGGCCACCACGGCCATTGAAAAAGGCGTAGATCAGACCTAATCGAAATTAGAAGAAACATTCAGGGGGCGTTCCGAGACGAGGATTGTCCCCATTACTTGTGCCCCTCCGCATCCGGTGGGGTTTTTTTGAATTGTTTTGCGGTTTCCTGTAAAAAACTATGATATGACGAACAGTAACGAGGATGGCAAGATAGCCTCGGTTTCCGGCAGTGCCCGCAAGATCAGCGCCCTGGAACTGGTCTTTCTGGGCATGGGGTCGGTGATCGGGGGCAGTTTCTTCCTGGGCTCCGGTATCGCCGTAGAAAAGGCCGGTCCCTCCGTGGTGCTGGGTTATCTGATTGGCGGCGCCATCTGTTACCTGGTGCTGCTGAGCCTGGGCTACCTGGCCCTCCGATACCGGAACCGGGAGTCGTTCCGGGGATATATCCAGGAGGCCGTAGGCCCAGGGGCCGGGTTCGTGGTGGGCTGGTCGGCCTGGCTTACCAGCATCGCCGCCATCATCGCCGAGTCCATCGCCATGGCTACCTATACCAGGGTCTGGCTGCCCCACCTGCCTCTCTGGGTGCCGGTCATCTCTTTTATCATCCTGGCGGTGGCGATCAATCTCTATGGCATAACCGTTGTCGACCGCTCCGAGGGATTGATGAGCGTATTGAAGACCGGCGCCCTGACGGCCTTCGTGCTGGTGGTCGTTTTCTTTGTTTTTCTCAATCCCCACCGGGGGCCTGCCGCCTCGTCGCCGGCTAACCTGACACCCTTTTCCCCCCGGGGAATTGGCGGGCTGGCCCAGGCCGCGGTCATCTGCACCTTTGCCTACGGGATCGGGGCTTTTGGCGTGGCCACCGGGGACACCAGGAACCCCGAGCAAGATGTGCCCAGGGCGGTCCTGGGCATGGCCCTGGGCCAGGCCGTCTTTTTCACCCTGCCCACCCTGGCCCTGGTGTTGGCGGTGCCCTGGACGCTCATCTCCACTCACTCCAGCCCCTTTGTCACCGCTCTGCAGCATCTGGGAGTAACAGCCGGCGGATCGATCCTGAATGCCGTCGTGCTGATCGCCTCATTTTCCACCCTGGTCGCCGCCATGTTCAGCGCCATGGTCATGCTGTCCTCCCTGGCTCGCGACCGGGAGGCCCCGGACATTCTGGCAGCCAGAAAAAACGGGCTGGCCACGGGCGCCCTGCTGACGTCCACCGTAGTGGCGCTGCTGTTATCCGCGGCGGCCCTCCTGCTGCCTCGGAATACCTATAACTATGCGGTATCTGCCACCGGGTATCTCAGTTTTGTCAGCTGGGGAGGCATCCTGATCGCCAGGCTGAACCTGTCTCTTCCCAGCCGCAACCAGGGCGCCCTGCAGAAAAGCGGTCTGGCCGCAGCCGGCGTTGGCCTGTTAGCCTTGCTGTCAGTATCTATCCTGGGATTGACTGCTCCGGAACAGGTTTTCTCCCTTGTCTTTGCGGTGGCATTCGTGTTGTTGATGGCGCTGGTCAGCAGAATACTGTCGGGCTACAGGGCGGCCGGAGGGCAGCATCCGGCGAAGGTCTCCGGGTTCACCGTGATGCCATGGTGGGACAGGTTATTCGGGGACCGGTTGAAACAGAAATAGGAGCATGTGCCAATAGCAGGTAATTGCCTAAGCTCTTTGCAAGCAATTTTCGGAAACAAAAATATTGCGCACTACAAATTCATTTGGACTTTCTACCAATAGCACGACACGCAGATTTCCTTTGGCATTAAGTGCAAACATCGGATCCTTGAGAAAATAATTTTCTTTAAATACCCATTCTGGAGGTTCTAACCCTGAGTCATTACAAAGTTTTTCTACAGATCCCGCAATGAACGCATATTTTTGAATTGGAATATTACCAAAGACTTCCGGCTCATCTTTGACCAGTGCAGCCTTTGTATCTCTGCCGCTTCTATAGAATTCATCTAGAAAATCATTAAATAAAATATTATAGTCGCCTACGGTGTTAGATGTGTTTTTTATGACCTCAGCTATAGTCATTGACAGATTTAACCTCTTTATCTTCTAGAATTTACTCAAGTATGGACTATAATTTATGAATTGCCCGTTTTTTTTCTAAAAGTTCTTCTAGCATATATTTTGTTTTGGGTTGTATACTATCGGGCGGATAATATTTTAGTATAATTTCAATTACACTATCTAAATTTGTAAGTTTGAGATGATCTATCAAAAAGCTAATATCATCGCGATCTTGAGATTCATTCCCAAGACGTGCAGACATGCACTTCATGGCCAGCATATATTCTTCTGAGGGAACATAAATAACTAAGTTACTTAGATTCATGAATACTTTCATTTTCGAATTCGGGGACATAAAACCCTTTACAGAATCATTTAACCAATTTTCAGGTAATTGATTGTTACTGGCAATTTGCTTTGCTATTTCATAAATTAGTTGTTTCGGCTCGAATATGGCATCTATATCTTTAGTAGAAGGCCTTGCATTGAAGGCAAGGCACATAACAGTGCCTCCCAGAAGTCCGATCTGCCCTTTGACATTCTGATCCCTAAGTCTGTCGTTTAATTCTTGCAGATACTTAGTTATTTCCGTCTTATCCACAAAGAATACCTTCCTTCTAACGCGTGAGGACGATACTTCCTACAGGCGTATTGTATACTATTCAAGGCATGTTGTCAATTATTGGCATTTAACTTCGCCTGAGAAGTCCCCCGCATCCTCCGCATCCGGGCTACGCCCGGCGCAGCTCTCCGCATTCCGTTCGGGCTGAGGCGAAGCCTCATGTACTCCGCATTCCTTGGGGCTGAGGCGAAGCCTCAGATGCGGAGGATGCGGAGGATGCGGAGGAACGGAATGCGGAGAGCTAAACTTCGCTTCGCTGCGTTTGGACTGGTGGCGGATACTGTCAGTGGGGATGCTCTTAATTTGTGTAATGAGTGAAAATGGTCCAGTATTAGCCGGAAAATCCACCATAACTATAATTTAGAGCGTATTTTAATAGTAAACATACGTTTACTATTAAGCGCATACACTATATACTGTTGTTGTTCATTGATATTGTACTATCTGAATACACCGGGTGTCTAGCGTATGAACAGGGCGGAAAAGACGGCCGAAAGCTTCCTCTTGCTGTTTGGCGAAATGCACGACAAGTTTTTAAGGCCGGGCGAGAAGATCACCAGGCCGTGTTTGAGCCGCGTTCAATTTCATGCCATGTCGCACCTGCGCCGGCAGGGCCCCCTCACCATATCGGAACTGGCGGGCGATCTGCAAATATCCAAGCAGCAGACCACGCCGCTGATCTGCAGGCTGATCGACAGCGGACTGGTAGCCAGGCGAGCGGACGAGCATGACCGGCGGATCGTGCGCATAGAAATTACCGGGGCAGGCAGAGACACAGTCGAGGAACTGGTGGCGGAGATAAAACAGGCGTTCGCAGCCAAGCTGGCGGTACTTCCGGAGGCGGACCTGGACGAACTGGGACAGATGATCCGGAGAATCCGGGAGATCCTGGAGTGTGTCAGGTAGCTAGCGCCTCTCGATGTTGGCAGGCCGAAAGCTTCGCTTCCAGTCGAAAGCCCCGCCTGCACAAAGTGAAGCCCAAAGTTCAAAGTTCGATGATCGACCAACCCTTTCCTTCAAACCGCTAGTTTTTACTTTTGAACCGCCAACCTTGAACCTTGGGGAGAAGGGGTGCACACACAACAATAGTTGTGTGCCAGCGTTCTTGTTGTTGTCAGTTAAGGAATGGGGAGGCGTCTCTTCCAGGAGTGTCCCGGATGGAGAACGATGACAGGCGGGGTATCAACACCAAACAATATCTGAGATAGGTGGTCAAAGCGTGAAGAAGTACAGGACGGCATTAATTATCTTGGGAGTGCTCATTGTTATCGGTGGCCTGGCGGGCCTCTGGTATTATACCTATCAGGGCGCTAACTACTTTTATACGGACAACGCCCAGGTGACCGCCGACATGATCACCATCGTCCCTCAGGTCGTCGGCAAGCTGACGAGCTGGAACGTCAAGGAGGGGGACAGCGTGAAGGCCGGGCAGGTCCTCGGGGTGCAGGACATCAGCGATCTGGTTACCAGCAGCGCTACAAGCCCGGATACGCTGGCCAACAACGCCGGATCCGTCATCTCCGATGCGGAGATCGAGTCTCCCATCGACGGCCAGGTGGTGCAGAACGATGTCATCAACGGCCAGACCGTTTCGCCCAGCATGGAGGTAGCCACGATCGCGGACACGGCGAACTTCTATATCCAGGCCAATATTCAAGAGACATCCATCCTCCGCATTAAGCAGGGGCAGGTAGTCGATGTCCATATCGATGCTTATCCCAACAGGAGCTTCACGGGCTACGTCGAGAGCATCGAGCCGGTTACCCAGACGGCTTTCAGTCCGCTGCCCAATCTCAACACCAGCGGAACCTACTCCAAGGTTACCCAGTTGATCCCTGTCAAGATCGACGTGGCGGATGCCGGCAACCTGACGCTCATGCTCGGGATGAATGCGGAGGTCAAGATCCACCTCAAATAAAAATTATTGCTGAGAGCCTCGTGCTCAAGGTTCCCGACGAGGGCAAGTTCCATATCGAGCAATAGCAATTTTCCCTAACTTACACAAGAAATGAGGTTTCCGCATGCAGAAACGAATTCGAGCGTCCCTGGCAATGCCGGCCATGCTTGCGCTAGCGCTGCTGGTGTTCATAGCTTCGGGATGCGCCGGCCACAGTGCTGTGGCGGTGACGACCGTGGTGGCCACCAATCAGGAGTTGGCAACGAAGCTTGACCTCAGCGGCGTCCTGGTGCCGGCCCAGACGTCGGATATATCGAGCCAGATCGCCGGGAAGGTGACCAGCCTGGGTTTCCAGGCCGGCGATGCCGTCAAGGCGGGGGATGTCGTGATGCAGTTGGATACATCGTCATTGAACGCCCAGTTGGCGCAGGCGGAGGCCAGTCTGCAGTCCGCCCAGGCAGCGGTAGGGGAGGCTGGGAACCAGGCTGCTAATGACAAGATCGTCCTGGATTCGGCGCAGGAGTCTTACAACAGGGTCAAAGCACTGTTTGATTCGGGGGCGGACTCCCAGAGCGCTCTGGATGACGCCACCAACGCTCTGAATACGGCTAAGAATCAGTATGACAATGCCTCCGGTTCGGCTCTGGACCAGGCAGAGGCTGCTGTCAGCACCGCCAGGGCAAACATCAACGGTTTCGAGGTCCAACTGAGCGAAACCACCATCAAGAGCCCTTTGGATGGTGTCTTGTCCAGCCGGAATGTGAACGTCGGCGAGGTGGTCTCGCCGGGTGTGGCGGTGATGTCGGTCGTGGATGCCTCGAGCCTGAAGCTGAGAAGCACTGTGACTCAGGATATGCTGCCGCTGCTCGCGCTCGGGCAGGAGATGGATGTTGTTATTGACAGCTTTCCCAACCGGGTATACCAGGGCTCGGTGACGACCATCGGCCCCATCGCCGTAAGTACGGGCGAGGTCTTTCCCATTGAGGTCACTATCAAGAATGACGGCCATCTGATGGCCGGTCTGGCCGCCCATGCCTCGGCGAGCGTCCAGGCAAGCGGAATCGTTGTCCCATCGTCGGCAATCGTGCAGATCAGTGGGGCCAGTTACGTGTTCGTGATCAAGGATGGCGTGGCCTCGAAGCGCTTGGTGAGCACCGGTCTCAATAGCGAAACGGGAACCCTGATCCTGAAGGGTCTAACCGCCGGCGAACTGGTTGCCGTCACCAACACTAATGCACTGGTGGACAACATGCCGGTGACAGCGGTCGCAGGACAGACGTAAGAGGATGGGTGGAGCTAACAGTTCATGCTGAAATTACTCCGGTTCTTAAAGCCATACTCCTGGAACATCTTCGGGGTGGTGGTGTTTCTTTTCGCCCAGTCCATCGCCAACTTGTATCTCCCGGCGCTGATGTCGGATATCGTCGACAACGGCATGATTACCGGCGATACCGGCTACATCATGCGGTTCGGGGTCTACATGCTGATCGTGGCCTTCGGGAGCAGCGTCTGCTCCGTCATCGGCAGCTACCTGTCGGCGATCACCGGGGTCGGTTTCGGCAGGGACATCCGAAACCGGGTTTTTGTCCAAGTGGAGAACTATTCCCTGCACGAGTTCGATAAGTATGGGACCGCTTCCATGATCACCAGGACCACCAATGACGTAACACAGGTGCAGACCGTGCTGGTCATGGGTTTGCGCTTCCTGGTCTTCTCTCCGATCATGATGGTCGGTGGCGTCATCATGGCCATGGTCAAGGACCGGCACCTCACCCTGGTTTTGTTGGCAATCCTGCCGTTCATGATCATCTTCATGCTGGTCGTCGCCGGCGTGATCGTCCCCATGTTTACTAAAATGCAGGATAAGTTGGACCGGGTGAACCTGGTGCTGCGCGAGGGTCTGACCGGTATCAGGGTCATCCGGGCGTTCAACCGGCAGCGGAGCGAGAACGCCAGGTTCGAGGTGGCGAACCGCGAACTGACGGGTGTCTCGATCTGGGTCAACAAGATCATGGCGATGATGCAGCCGATCATGCTGCTGATCTTGAACGGCACCACCCTCGCCATCATCTGGTTCGGCGGCCTGCGCGTCGGCCAGAATTTACTGCAGATCGGCGATATGATGGCGTTTATGCAGTATGCCATGCTGATCATGTTCTCCATCATCATGGTGACCATCATGTTCATCCAGATCCCCAGGGCGCAGGCGTCGGCCGTGCGCATCAACGAGGTGCTGGACCTGAAGCCGGAGATCGTCGACCCGGCGCTGGCCAAGCAGCCTGGCGACATGAGAGGCTATGTGGAATTCCAGGACGTAACTTTCAGCTATCCGGGCGCCGAGATGCCTGCCATCAGCCACATCACCTTCGCCGCCGGCCCCGGCGAGGTGACCGCCATCATCGGCGGCACCGGATCGGGCAAATCTACCCTGATCAACCTGATCCCGAGGTTCTACGACATTGACAGCGGGAGCATCCTGGTCGATGGTATGGACATCCGGGAGATGACCATGCATGACCTGCGGAGCAGGATCGGATTCGTGCCGCAGACACCGATCCTGTTCAGCGGCACCATCGCCGAGAATATCCGCTACGGCAAGGACGACGCCAGCGATGAAGAAGTCACCCATGCAGCCGAGGTCGCCCAGGCCAGCGAGTTCATCGTCAGCTTGCCGGATGGATTCGACTCCGAGGTTGCCCAGGGCGGCACCAACCTGTCCGGCGGCCAGAAGCAGAGGCTGTCCATCGCCCGCGCCCTGGTCAGGAGGCCCGGGATATACATCCTGGACGAAGCCTTCTCCGCCCTCGATTTCACAACAGACGCCCGGCTGCGGGCAGCGCTTAAAAAAGAGACCACCACCGCCACTGTGATCATCATCGCCCAGCGGGTGGGCACGGTCATGGACGCCGATCGCATCATCGTGCTGGACTGCGG
>Ga0224558_1001694_pt1 | contig 22187 bp, 16 predicted proteins | sample 714S32024metaG_FD_180682 | JGI IMG/M metagenome (GOLD analysis project Ga0224558, IMG submission 180682) | Peat soil microbial communities from Stordalen Mire, Sweden - 717 S3 20-24 | ecosystem: Environmental > Terrestrial > Soil > Wetlands > Peat | place: Sweden: Norrbotten County, Stordalen...
CAACCGAAAACATCAAATTCGCCCCGGCATGCAGCCCAAAAGCAACCACCTGCCGGAAAACCTTAATCAGACACCTCACTCAATCGAAACTGCGGGCGTTTTCACGCAGACACTTTAGCCCCTGAGGAAAGTTTTTCCGGAGGGAACAAGGGGTTTCAGCCCATGAATATGGCACGGAGGGAACAGAGGGTTTCAACCCCCTGAAAGTGAGTTTGAACTTGCCAGTTATTCTTCAAGGGCTGCAGCCGCGACTTCGGCAGAGACAACCTTTACCATGAGTTGTTTCTTCAACCTAACCCGCACGGTGTCAGGAATATCCTCGTAGTCGTGCGAGGCTAGGATTTTTTCGCGAGAATTGTACGCAACTTTGAGATATGTGCGGTCCGGACCTTTCGTCACTTGTCGGTGAATTAACCGTGCGGTCGTCTGTGGAACACTTTTAGGTACAATATCAATCCTTCCCGATTTCGCTAGATATGCAACGAGTTCGTAAGCCACTGTGCCAACCTTCAAATGTTTGATGTATTCCGCACCGATTTGACTTCTGTTTCTCGCTTCCTCACTGTCGAATCCCTCGTCCACGCAGATGTGAACGTCGCAATTCTTTACATGACCCAAGAGGGTACGGCACATTGTCTGGCGGCCGCTCGCCGGATTATAAGAATGCAGAAATACGTTCGCATCGATCACAATGTCTAAGAGCATTTCTCTTTATCCTCTCTCTTCCCGGAGGCTTTGAGTTTGCGTCTCCTTTTAGATTGGGCGGTTGCTAATGATATCGATTCACGAAGGCTATCCTCAAAGAAACCCTTGGGCCAGCTTTCGTTGGAGATGTGACCGTTCCGCTGCATAGATATATTTTTAACAGTCGATACGCCATTGTTCATTTCTACAAAATAGAGCGCCACTTTACTGCAATCGATCTTTCCCATTGCGATGAGTCGCCGCAATCGCAACAACAAGTGTTCGCTGTGAGTTTCCACGATCACTCGGCGATCGTGGTTGGCCATCTCAGTAAACAAATCAGCAAGCTCGTATTGAAGTTTTGGGTTCAGGTGGATTTCTGGCTGTTCTGCAATAGTTAGGCTCTTTTCGCGCGCAGTAAGGGCCTGAACAATTAGCGGCAACACTTGTGATGCGCCGAAGCCTGCGTCCGCGATGTTGATTCGGTCCTTTGAGCCATTTTGTTCGAATGAGAGGCAAAAGAACTCGTCAGAGATGTCTTTCGAGCTCAGCTGAGATCCAAACTCGAAGCGGCGGACCCATTCATTCAGTCTCGGTCGTAATTCATTCATCCGCCTACGCACGATATTCGCCATGTGCTCGCCATGCAGTCCAATTGAGACCGGCATCTCTCCGGCGATTTCATATGTGCGTTTTGCACGATTTCTTAGTGGCCCTATGTAGGTTAGGTCATTGAAAAAATATCGCAACGCTTCTTCGACAATGCCGAGAGCGCTAAAGTACATGGTAAACGCGGTGGAGTACTTGCTGCGGATTGGCTTATTATCCCTAGGTTTTGTTCCAACAAGTGCCCGAGCTGGCGTCATTAGGAAGTTGACTGGACGATTTCCTTTCACCGCTTTAAGTTCACTTGAGGTGAAGCCTTTTAACGCAGTGCTGTGGAAAGTGTATTTGCCGCCCTTGGTTCTGGTTTGTGAGAAAAGCGTACGATTGACAATATCGAGCACTTTAAATTTACGAAGGATCATGTCTCCTTGATCACTAGATTTGGATAGCACTAATTCCACTGAGCCCGGCGGGTAAGACCCAAGTGGCTTTAGTTTTCTGGAGTGTTGGTGAGTATGAAACCTTAGTCCCAAAAACACGTCGCGCGAGATGTCATGCTTATGGACAAAGTCCTTGTAATTTCCTGTGTCCGTCAACGGCCCACGTGTCACCATTGGAGCAATAGCGTCGAACGAGGAGAACGTCTGGCTCATCATTAGGAGCGGACTATTCACACTCGTTTTGCCTGAATTGTTTGGACCTAACAGAATTGTGAGTGGTTTAATCGTGATCCAGCCGGTATCTTCGAAAGCACGGTAATTCTTCCAACGGATTTGGTAATCAACTTCTAGGCTCATGCAAATCTCCCGGTTTGCTAGCTGAAATCTATTTCTTTAGTTGATTGACGGCGAAATAGAATTTCAACTCGATTGAGACACTACCTAATTCATTGAACAACGGCTGGGTATACCAGGCTCGATTGTGAGATCTGGGAAACTTCAAAAGCTCCAGCACACACATATTACTCCTGAAATGAGGGGAGCGGGATTTACTATTCCCTATTCCCTGTTCCCTGCTTCACAATTTCACTGTTTCACTATTTCACTATTTTATTTTCAAAACCTTGCTGTTAATTATCTGGTAAACTCAGAGATAAACTCAACAAAATGAATATGTTCCACGTGGAACATTTCTGCGGATTGTACCCACTATTCCCTGTTCCCTATTCCCCAACTCGACTAGGTCAAGACTAGGTCAACTCCCCGAAATTTCCTGCCTATAATTTGCCTTAACTTACACATAAAATACAAGATAGCCAGTTTTAAGCGAAAACATAGCGAAAAGCTTCTTTTAAGCAAAAATGTGCGTCCAAATCACCGATTTTCATGCGCTTATATGCGCGCGGCCCCGCGCTCAAAACCCTCAAAAGCTGCGCTTCGAACCGCACTTTTCTCCTCTCGCCGCAACGCGCTACCATTCCAAGGTGGACAATTCATCTTTTTCCGCCCTTCTGAATCAGCCGCCGCTGAACCATGAACGCTTTTCCGCCCACCGCGAGCTGGAATCCATTCTCAAAAAGACACTTCGCGGCGACGTCCGTTTCGATCTCGGCTCCCGCGCACTTTACGCAACCGACTCCTCGAACTACCGTCAGCTTCCCGTCGGCGTAATTCTGCCCCGCGACGCCGCCGATGTCGAGGCCGCTTTGGCCGCCTGTCGCGCCACTGGAGCCGCAGTCCTGCCGCGCGGAGCGGGAACCAGTCTCGCCGGCCAATGCGCTAACGTCGCTGTTATCTTCGACTTCTGCCGCTACATGAACAAGCTCTCCTCCATCGATCCCGCCGCCAAGCTGGCGCGCGTAGAGCCGGGCATCGTACTCGACCGCCTGCGCGAGGACGCCGAATTGCACCATCTTACCTACGGTCCAGATCCCGCGACGCACTCCCGCTGTTCCCTCGGCGGCATGATCGGCAACAACAGTTGCGGCGTCCACGGCCTGATGGCCGGCAAGGTGGTGGATAACATTGAATCGCTTGACGTTGTGCTCTACGACGGCACGCGCATGACTGTAGGCCGCACATCGCGCGCAGAGCTCGAATCCCTCATCCACTCCGGTGGCCGCATCGGCCAAATCTACGCGGACCTCGCCCATCTGCGCGACCGCTACAACACGCTCATTCGAGAGCGTTTCCCCAACATTCCCCGCCGTGTCTCCGGCTACAACCTCGACGAGCTGCTCGACGAGAACGGCTTCCACGTAGCCCGCGCGCTGGTCGGCTCGGAGGGCACCTGCGCCACCGTCGTCTCCGCCACGCTCAACCTCACCGCCAGCCCGCCCTTCCGCGTGCTCACCGTGCTGGCCTTCACCGACGGCTTCCTGGCCGCCGATGTTGTGCCGCGCGTTCTGGAACACAGTCCCATCGGCCTGGAAGGCTTTGACGGGATGCTCGTCGATTTCATGCAGCGCAAGAAGCTCTCCGTGGACGATGTCGCTCTGCTTCCGCCCGGCCGCGGCTTCCTGCTGGTCGAAATGGGCTCCTGGGACGCAGCCGAGGCGCATGCCAAAGCCGAATCTCTGATCCGCGCCGCCAAGTCCTGGCCCGAAGCGCCCATAGCTCGCATCTACAATGACGCCGACGCCGCCCGCATCTGGCATGTGCGCGATTCCGCCCTCGGCGCAACCGCCTTTGTCCCCGGCGAGCCCGAACGCCACGAGGGCTGGGACGACGCCGGCATTCCACCCGCGAAGCTGGGCGCTTACCTGCGCGGGCTTACGGCACTCATGGCCGAGTTCGGCCTCAATAGCCCGCTCTACGGACACTACGGCCAGGGCTGCGTCCACATGCGCATCAACTTCGACTTCCACACTGTCGAAGGTGTTCGCAACTTCCGCCAGTTTATCGACCGCGCCGCCGATCTCGTCCTCAGCTTCGGCGGCTCGCTCTCGGGCGAGCACGGAGACGGCCAGTCCCGCGCCGCCCTGCTGCCCAAGATGTTCGGCCCCGAGTTGATCCACGCCTTTCAGGAGTTCAAGGCCATCTGGGACCCGGCCAACCGCATGAATCCCGGCAAGCTATCCGACGCCGTCCGCGTCTACGACCCCATCGAAAATCTGCGCCAAACACCGCCCGTTCTCGGCGAATCTACCACCGAACTCGAAACCCACTTTGTCTTCGCCGCCGATGGCGGGTCGCTGCAACGCGCCACCGAGCGCTGTGTTGGCGTAGGCGCCTGCCTCAACACCAAAGGTGGAGTCATGTGCCCCAGCTATCGCGCCACCGGCGAGGAGCAGCACTCCACCCGTGGCCGCGCCCGCCTGCTCTGGGAGATGCTCTCCGGCGCCCTGCGCAAAGAAGGCTTCCGCAGCAAGGCCGTCCATCAGGCCCTGGACCTCTGCCTCAGTTGCAAGGCCTGCAAAACCGAGTGCCCGGTAGCTGTCGATATAACCGCATACAAATCTGAGTTCCTGGCCCGTCGCTATAAGCACCGCCCCCATCCGCTTCATCATTACGTCTTCGGCTTTGCCGACCTGCTGGCTCGCCTGGGCTCAATCTTCCCTGCGCTGACCAACGCCGTGCTCACCGGCCCCCTCATCAGCCCGCTCATCAAGCGCATCGTCGGCGTAGCGCAGGAGCGCAAAATGCCCAGCTTGGCAGCGAAGAGCTACAGGAAAACAGGAGTTACTACCGAGCCGCACTTCAATGTGCCGCGTATCCCATCCAAGATCGACACCGACTGGAACTCCGGATGTGCTCCGGTGCCTCCTCCGCCGCCGCAGGTGGTTGTATTGTGGCCTGACACATGGAACAACTACTATCACCCACAAACCCTGGCTGCTGCTGAAAAGGTCCTCACCCAAGCAGGCTTCCGCATTCAAATCCCAAAGACCCACATCTGCTGCGGCCGCGCGCTCTACGATTTCGGCCTACTGGGCGCGGCCCGCTCTTACCTGGCCAAGGTATTCAACCGCATGGCTGCGGAGATTGATGCCGGTCTTCCGTTCATCTTCCTCGAACCCAGTTGCGCCAGCGTCTTCCGGGATGAAGCGCTGGAATTATTTCCCAACGACGAGCGTGCGCAGCGCATGAGCCATCAGGTTTGGCTGCTGGCCGACTGGCTGGCCGCTAAAGCTCCTGAGTGGGTGACCGGCCGGCTTCAGGGCGAGCAGGTCATCCTCCATGGCCACTGCCACCACAAAGCCATTTTCGGCGGCCCTACGAACGAGATCGCCTTACTCAGAAAGGCTGGCGCCGCGGTCGAGCTCATCAACTCCAGTTGCTGCGGCATGGCCGGACCCTTTGGTTTTGAGGCCGACAAGATCGAAGTCTCCAAAGCCATCGCCAACCTCGGCCTGCTTCCGGCGGTCAACTCCGCCGCGGCGACAACCATCATCGTCGCCGACGGTTTCAGTTGTCGCGAGCAGATCGACCAGTTGTCAGACCGCGAGGGAATACATTTAGCGGAGGTTTTTGCCAGTAAGTGTGGCTCGAGTGAAAAGACGATAAACGAATGAATCGATCTGCCAGGTTCTAAACGTACCAGAAATGCTTGTCAGAGATTCCGGATTATCAAGGGACTCGTCACAGTGGATGATAACTTCCCTTACCCCAAGGAAGTTCAACCTCTAATGAACATTCCGTGGTAGTCAAAGTTACTCGGAGCGAACCATTCTCCTTCCCTCCTAACGAGGGAAAGCCGGTCGTCACGGCGTGACCCTGGGCGTTCACGCTGAACTTTCCCGTCCCCGGCTCGCCGCCAGTGAGTAGCTGAAACGGGATCTCTGCGTTTGCCGGTAGTCCATCGGCATAGATCAAAACTGCCGAGGCGTCAGGCAGGGCGCGCCGCACTTCAAGACGGCAGCCTCTGTCGGTGTCTTCAAGCGGAAGCAAAACCACCGTGCCGTAAACAAGAAGTTCCTTGTCGGTGGAAGCAAGCGCGTACCGGACAGGCTCAGCCCGCGCAGCCTGCACGGCCAGGTGGAACTCGTCGTCCCCAACGAAGTCACTGTCCTCCTGCCCAGGACCTGGCTTGCGCACCATCAAAAGTCCCTTGGCGTTTACATAGACTTCTTTGGAAATAATTTGCGGGTCCGACCCGATCTTCCACACCGTAAGCGTATATTTCTTGCTTTCCGGCGCTCCTAAAACGTAAGCGCGGTAGTGCGTAAGCCGCTTCCCGGAAGAGGTCGTCTCATCTGTTTTGGAAAATTGAAAATACAACCCATTGGGATTTGTTTTGCTGGGCTTATTTTCGTCCCAGCCTATCTGCCGTTGAACCAATTCCTGCGTTTCGAACGGCATTGACTGCTTAGAAAGTTGAGCAAGGGACACAGGCGCAAGGATGGCCAGGCAAAGACACGTCAGCGCCTTCATGAGCACTCTTCGAGGGGGAGGGATCATGGCATCCTTTTTACGCCATTTTCCTCCCGCCTGCAAGTGATTTTTTCAGCTAAAAATTTAGCGTTATTTTTGCGGTCAGCGCCCGCGGAGTTACATAATGCGTGCCGCTGAAGGTAGAAAGAAAGTTATACAGGGCATACTTGTTGGTGACATTGATGGCCGTCATGTCGAAGTTCACCTTGTAACGATTGGCGCGGAAGAGGTTATCCTTGCCGATAGAGGCGTCAAACAAGTTCCGAGGCGCAATGCGCGGAGGGTTCTTGTCGTTGTCGCCAGTGCCGGGTGCGGGAATGTTGACTAATGTTGAGCTATACTCCGATGCCAGGCAGACGGCCGGCAAAGGATGGCCAGGGCTCGCTGTGGCCCCATTGCAAGTAAGTCCGGCTTGAAACTCCTCATCCGCCGTCAACCCGCTCAGCTTCACAGCCGGCTGTCCGCCGAGAGTGGTCGAAGTGGCCGCGCATGCGCTGTTGGGATCGTTGGAGAGCAGGTTGTAGCAAGGCACCGCTCCGGCCACCATGCCTGAGTCATAGCGCCAGTTAAAGCCGCCCCACAAGCCATTCAGCACCTTGCCGCGCGAGTAAGTGTACTGCAGGTGGGTGGTCTGGTTGAACTTTTCGTCATGGTCAATGCGAAAGGGCAAGCCGGTTTGGCCTACGGTTGCTCCCGCTCCGGCTACCTGCGGCGGATAGAACCGGGCAGACACCGAAGAGGCTACAAGATAGGCGCTGAAGTTATGGATCGGAGGTATATTCGCGCGCACAGCATAGCCTGGAATCTTTGAGTTATGCCAATCAATAGGAAACGTAATGGGCGTGTTGCCCAGCACGCTGAAGTCGAAGGCGTTGTGTGTGTACTTCCAGATATACTCGCCGCTGACCATCACCCGCTTGCCAAGAGCCTGTTGCAATCCTGCGTGGAACTCGTTGCGAAATCCCGGCCGCATCGTTCCCGATACGCTGGCTGTGCAAGCCAGCAGTGGCGCCAGCACCACATTTGAGCACCCCGTGCTGGAAAGCACAAGGTTTTCGTTGAACGGCGTCTCCAGCGTGCGCGCATAAGAAATACGCAGCACGGTCGCGCTCGGCTTCACGTTATACGCAATGCCCATGCGCGGCTCCGTCTGGGTGGCAGACGTCAGGCCGTTGTAAACGTCACCGCGCAACCCCAGGTTGAATAGCCAGTTGCCCGTCTTGATTTGGTCCTCAACATATAGGCCAAGCTCCTTCACGTCAGTATGGCCTATGAAATTGTAATAACTCCCGCCGCGTGTAAAATCGTAAGGCGCCAGCACTGGAAGGTAACTAAGGTTCACTCCATTGGGGCATGCGGATTGGTTGGCATAACCAACCGCCGGGTTGCCGCTCAAGTCCAGGCAGGGCGCGCTGAAGATATAACTCGGATCCACCATGCCCAGGCTGTCGTTCTCCCTCAGAAAGGTCTGCCCATATTGCGCGCCGGCCTTGATGTTGTGAATCCCTTTGGAGTAAGAAACATCGGAGTGAACCGCGGCGTTGGTCAGCGTGCGGTACTGCTCGATGGATGAGGTTTGCAGGTTGACAGGCCCCAAGTCGGCCAGGGGATTGTGGCTGGGATAGTAGTTATAGCCGTCACGGTGGACAAATGCGCCCAGGTTGAAAACCGTGTTATTGCCGATAACTCGCGTATAAGTCGGCGATATGTTGATGGTCCCGATCTTTGAGCGCTGATCGGTGTTGCCCACATTGCCGAAGACCGGGCTCGAGCTCGTGCCGCCGCTCACCACGTTCTGTACGTTCAGGTTGTCATAGGAGTTAGGCGTCTGAAACCACGAGCGGCTGTAATTCATGTCCAGGTGGATGGAATCGACCGCGGTGATGTTATAGTCCACGCGATCAAAAAAGTTCTGTTCGTTCCCTTTGTCGTGAAAGACCGAAAATTCCGGTGGATCGAGAAAGCGGCCGGAGTTTAGCCCGTCAACCTCGATGAAGTTTCCCCATTTCGTGCCGCCATAAGCCAGGTCAAAACCGGCCGAAGCCGACCCAAAGGAGCCATACGAGCTGCTCACGCTGCCTGTGGGCTTGGTAACTCCCTGGCCGGAACGCGTCGTGGCCACGATTACCAGGCTGGTCTTGCCGCCATACTCGGCGGGCGGCGCTCCGCTGATTACTTCGATGGACTGAATCGAGTTAGCCGGAATCTGGTTGGAGAAGACCTTGCTCTGCTGGTTGGTCATCGACTGGCCATCCACCGAATAGGAGTTCTCCGCATGGTCGCCCAGGCCGTGCATCTGGCCGTCGGAGTCAGCGGAGATGCCGGGTGTGGAGAGCGTCACCAGCGAACTCAGGCCGGAAGACTCACTCTCCATCGGCACCTTGATAAATTCTTCCCGGTCAACATCGGTGTGAAAAGTGGGGTCGGTTTCGATCAGATCGCCGGAAGCCTCCACGGTCACCGTTTGAGTACTGCCAGCCACCTGCAGAACCAGGTTGAGGTTGGTTCCCACCACGGAGCGAATCTCAACACTCTGGCTCAAAGGAGTAAAACCGCTGGCTGTAACATTCATCCGGTAGGGGTTGAAAGGGATATTAGCGAAGACAAACTGGCCGCTCGCGTCGGTAGTAACAGTCCGGTCAAGCCCGCTTACCTGGTTGACCAAATGGACCATTGCGCCCGGAATCACGGCGCCGGAGGGATCGGTGACACTACCGCGCACAGCGCCCGCTTCGCTGCCTTCGGCGCAGGCATAGATCGCCGAAACATGCAAAATAAGAACGCAAAGTATGTTTAAAATTGTGCCGCGTTTGAACGGCATAGATAGTCTCCTTAAAAGCCCTATATCTACGAAATGCTGGCCGTGGCTCTTGCCGCCGCGGCATCCTCAGACGAGAGGTCATCATTTCGATTTTCTGAATCAGCCTGCCGAAACGCGTCGAATCCGCAACCGAAAAATTACGCGGCGCAAACGGGATCAGGCTGAAAAAATCAAAGGATGCCCTAAACGCCGGAGGGCGGTGGGCGTGTATAGAGCTTGGGATGCCAGTGGCGGACAACCACACGCGCCTCGACAACCGGCGCAGGGCTTCCCATTCTGACAAGGACAACCGCGGCCGCCATCACCGCAACCGGTGCTGCCGAGTGCATCGCGATGCACAGCGAACAATGGTCCGCATCCCGGTCCAGCGGATGCATGTGCGCCACCTGGACCACGGCTAGCAGCGCCAGCAGGGCCAGACACAGAAAAGCGGCTGCTCCGAAAGCGCGTGGCTTCCGGTGGCTAACCCTGCGAAAATCTGCCTGTAACCCTGTCAACTATTCATCCCCTGCTTCTAGGATACACAGTATTGGACGCGGCAGCAGCGGCCAGGGTTCCAATTCCTGCACTGTTTTCATTGCAAACGGCCTACTTACTCTTCCCCGGCTGCTTCGTCTAGACTGTTGTTCAGTGCTTCATTCCCGCCCATTCCGGTTAACTCTGCGGGCTCTCCTGGGGCTCCTGCTGGCCGTGGCCTCCACTTGCGTCGCTCATACTCAGAAGCCGTTGCCGCTCAAGCCCAGCCAACCCGCCACGGCCGTCAATCATCGCCTCATTCTCAAGGACGGAAGTTATCAAATTGTCCGCAAGTACAAGATTCTGGGCGACCGCGTGCGCTACATCTCCGTCGAACGCGCTGGAGACTGGGAGGAGCTGCCCATAGCGCTGGTGGACTGGGAGGCTACCCACAAGTGGGAGCAGGATCAAGCCGCGGCAATCAAAGAAGTCTCCGCAGGAATGGAAGAGGCCGCGGAGATCGACAAGGACGAGACCGCTGAGCGCGACGAGCTGAAGGCGCGCCGGCCCGAGGTCGCCGCGGGCCTGACTCTGCCCGACGAGGACGCTGTTTTTGCCTTGGACACATTCAATGACGCTCCCGAACTGGTGGAGCTGGTGTCAGTTGACATGGACATAAACGCCAAAATCCACCATGGGCTGAATACGCTGAATCCGCTCTCCACGTCCAAAGCCGGCCTGGAACTGGAGGGCGCGCACGCCAAGGTTCACTTGCACGTTGGCTCTCCGGTTATTTATCTGTCGCTGGCCGCCCCCGACGCCTTTACAGTTCTCTCTCATGCCCAGACAGCGCATCCGGGCAAGGCCCATGAGGTAGCCAACCGCAAGCACAGTGCGCATGCGCCTACATCCGGCTTCGCAATTGTTCGCGCCGATGAGCGCAACACCGTGCGCATCATAGGCGCCATCCACGTCAGCCCCAGCGGCACGCTCACCCAGGAAGAGGATGTAATTCCCGCCAAAGTCGAGGAGCTCCCCGGCAAGCACTGGATCAAGATCACGCCACAAAAGCCTCTCACCCCCGGCGAATACGCTTTGGTAGAAATCATCTCTGCTTCAGAGATCAACCAGTCCGTCTGGGACTTCCGCATCGACCCGCAGTCCGGCGACAATGAGAGGTCGATTGGGCCGATTTTGAAGTAATACTGTTCGCGTTTGCTCTGACAAATAAAGATTTGACCGCCAAACATAATTATCTGCAAAACTCACATACTTGCTGCGGATGTGTTTTTGCTCGGAATATCTTCAGAAAATATTGATTCGATACGAGTTAAAATTATCTGCAAGTTTTAGGGGTCGAAAATAAATATAGGAGGGGGGTAGGGGGTAGTCCGTGATCAGTGAACAGAGATCTGTTTGACATAGAGCAAAGTAATGGTCTGAACTATCGCTTATTAGTTATGTAGTCCTCTTTTCAAGACCTCCTGAAGCAATCGGCCCCGAGTTTTTCAGCTCGGGGCCGATTGCTTTTATATGTAAATGTGAGTAGGAACGGCTGCCGTTGATTGCAGCGTCAAAGTCTGCGTGGATGCCAGACTCGGATTCCGCAGCACGGACTCACAGGGATTTGCGCGCAGAATCCGGATCCTGATTCGCAAAAACCCCGCGCCACAGATCATTTCAATTATGCGCTGGTAAAGGGTAATTATCTGCAACCTCACAAGCTAGTAAAAATCCTAGAGCGCAAATCCGGAATCTCACGAAAGAGTCTCCTCAGCGTTTCATCCAAATTACCAAATGCCGGAGACCTTGGCGGGATTCAGTCTTCGGTATCCCCCAGGATTGAAAGAAGATCGCGGCTGCCATGCAGGACTCGTTCGATTCGGACTGCATCACGCCGAATGCGAAAGAAAATCGCATAATTGCCCACTGTAGCCAATCGCGCTTCCGCACCGATCTCAGGGCGTAGGCGATATATTTGTGGTTGTCTGGCTATCTCTTTCATCCGCGTCCGCAGCAGATGAAGCAATTGCGTTGCATGGCGCGGACTGTCCAAGGCGATGAAATCCACGATCTCTTCCAGGTCATCAGGCACGCAAGGGGATAAGCGGAGACGCATTATCGGCCCGTTCCCTCGGCCAAGCCAGACAACTTGTTTTCCAAACGCTCGAAGACAGGCTCCGGATCGAGCCCTTCAGAGTCATCGGCGACGGCCTCACTCCACGCCTTGCGAAAATAGGAGAGGCTTTGCTCCCTCAGATTGCGCTTGTGCGTCCAGTCGCGAAGGGCGTCGCGGATGACCTCGCTGTTGGAGGAGTATTCGCCTCCGTCTACGGCGCGGCGAACGAGCGCCGCCATTTCAGAGGGGAGCGCAACGCTCAGCTTTTCAATAGTAGGCATAAGGTATACCTCAGTAGTAATAAATACTACCATATTCTCGAAAAACCGTCTCTTTTCCCCTATTCCCTCACGGCAATCCCCAGCGCCTTCATCTTGCGATACAAGTGGCTACGCTCCAACCCGAGCAGTTCGGCGGCGCGGCTCATGTTGTTGCGGGATTCTTCGATCTTCTTCAGGATGAACTCGCGTTCGTAGGCGTCGCGCGCCTGTTGCAGCGTCGAAAACTCCTCCGTCGAGCGCGTGCCGGCTTTGTGGGTCAATGGCGGCAGATGCTTGCGCTCAATGCGCAGTGTACGGGGATTGAGAATCATGATCCGCTCAATTACGTTTTTCAGTTCGCGGACGTTTCCCGGCCAGTGATATTGCGCCAACGCCTCCAGCGCATCCTCGGCGATCTCCATGCGCGGGCGTCCGTACTGGCGGCCAAACTCAGCGAGAAACTCGCGTGCCAGCAGAGGTATGTCCTGCTTGCGCTCTCTCAGCGGTGGCACAAAAAACGGCACCACATTGAGCCGGTAGAAGAGGTCTTCGCGGAAGTTGCCCTTGGCGATCTCCTCTTCCAAATCTTTATTGGTTGACGCGATCAGGCGTACGTCCACGCGGATGGATTGTGTGCCGCCGACTGGCGTGAACTGCTGGTCGTCGAGTGCGCTGAGCACCTTGGATTGCGTCTTGAGGCTCATGTCGCCCACTTCGTCAAGAAACAACGTCCCGCCGTTGGCGCGCTCCAGGGTACCGCGCTGCTCCGGCAGCCCGCCAGGCTGGGCGCCGTGACGGTAGCCAAAGAGTTCCGACTCGATGTGCGCCTCCGGGATGGCAGCGCAGTTCAGCTCCACAAAAATCTGGTCACGCCGCAGGCTCTCGGCGTGGATGGCGCGTGCGATCAGCTCCTTGCCGGTACCCGACTCGCCGTAGATGAGCACCCGCCCGTTGGTGGGCGCCATCAGGCGAATCTGCTGGCGCAGGGCTTTCAAGGGGACACTTTCGCCGGTCAGCACCGAGCCTACGCTGAACTGGCGCTTGAACTCCAGGTTTTCCGCACGCAGCCGCCGCGCCTCCACCGCGTTCTTGAGTACGATGAGCGTACGCTCCAGCGAGAGCGGCTTTTCCAGAAAGTCGTAGGCCCCAAGCTTGGTGGCCTTCACGGCGCTCTCGATGGTGCCGTGGCCGCTGATGATGACCACTTCGGGGCGCTGGTCTGCTCCCTGGCGATGAATGTCGCCCAGCACATCGAGGCCGTCGCGGTCGGGCAGCCAGATGTCCAGCAGAACGACGTCGTAAAGCGCGTCCTCCAGCAACACCATCGCCTCGGCCGCGGTAGCCGCCGTAGCCACGCCGTAGCCCTCCTCGCGCAAAATCTCTTCTAGCGAAGCGCGAATCTCCGCCTCGTCGTCCACCACCAGAATGTGATTCATCCTTGCGACCCTCCAGGCGTATCCGCTTTCGCCGCTGCTGGCTCCATCAACGGTTCCGGCACAGGTTCCATCAGCGGCAGCCGCAGTATAAAACGCGCACCCTTGGGGATGTTGGCCTCGGCGCGTAAGCTGCCGCCATGCTCCTGCACGATTTTGGCCGCGATGGAGAGCCCCAGCCCGGTGCCCCGCTGCTTGGTCGAATAGAAAGGCAGAAACAGACGCTCGCGAATTTCATCGGTCAACCCGTGTCCGGTATCGGAGACCACAACCTCGACCGACACACCGTCTTCGCTCAGCGAGCTTTCAACGCCGAGCTCACGCAGCAAGCTGCCCTGCATGGCCTCGGCGGCATTGTCGATCAGGTTGGCCAGCGCGCGGCGAATAGCTTCCGGATCGGCCATCACCTGCGGCAGGCCCGGAGTCAGAGAGCACTCGACGGTAATGCCATCCAGCCGACCGGAAAACAGAGCCAGCGCCTCTCCCGCCACCTGATTCAGATCACAGGCGCGCGGCTGCTGCGCGGGAAACTCGGCCAGCGCGGAGAACTGGTCCACCAGCATGCGCAGCGTTCCCACACAGCCCAGAATTACCTCGCTGCATTTGCGGATGACGGCCGGTGAGTCAGGCTGGGTGCGATCCAGATGCCGGCTGATCCGCTCGGCGGAGAGCGCAATGGGCGTCAACGGATTTTTAATCTCGTGCGCCACCCGCTGCGCCACTTCCTTCCACGCCAACTGCCGCTGGGCGCGCAACAGTTCCGTAGTATCTTCCACCACCAGCACCGTGCCCGGCCGCCCCTGGGTCAAATCAAACCGCGCGCTGGTTATGGCCAGATGCAAAATGCGGCCCGGGCCATGGAACTCAATCTCGGTGAAGGCGGCGCCCATTCGGTGGCCGCGGCGAATCACGCCAGCCAGGTCCTCGGCGCACTCGGCGGGAAACAGCGATTCTATCTTCTCCCCGCCCAGGCTGACGTCCACGCGCCGGCCCAGCAGCGCAACAAAAGCGCGATTCGATTGCAGAACTGTGCCCGTTCCGTCCAGCGTAACGACGCCCGATGGAATTGTCTCGACAATGGTCTCCAGCTCGCGGCGGCGCTCTTCGATGGCCAGGTTGGCGGCGTTCAGTTGCGCGGTTGAGGTTTCTGCCAACTTCCGGCTGGCATCCAGGTCAGCCGCCATATGGTTGAAGGCGCGCACCAGTTCGCCCATCTCTCCCGTGGCGGCGAGTAATACGCGGTGATCGTACTTGCCCGCCGCGATTTCGGCCATGGCGACGGCCAAAGCCTCCACCGGCTTGGTAATCTGCCTGGAAAGAAAGATCGCCAACCATACACTGGAGAAAAACACAAACACGGTTATCAACAGCAGAATCAGAAAAAACGTAGTGCGGATGTTGTTGCGCGTGCGAAATAGCTTCCAGTATGTGTCTGTGCCTGCGCGGATGCGCGCCGTGGTCTGGCTTAGCCCTTGCGGCATGGGCAGCGCCGTCACCACCACCTTGCCCGAGGGAGCAGCCGATATGCCCAGTGCATACTCCTGCTCCGCGATTTTGATTACCGGCTGGTCGTTGCGTTGTGCTGAGGTTAGCAGGCTTGACGAGAGCGGCCCCCTGAGAGAGATCGCGGTTCCGCGCTCCCCTTCCTCAAGCCACGGAACCAGAGTAGCCGGGCTTGATTCCGGTGGCGCCTGAAAACTGGCTATCACCTGCAGATCCTTGCCGTAAACGATCACAAAACCGCCGTCCAGCGTAATCCGGTGTGAGGTCAGCACCTGCTGAAGTGTGGCCAGGCTGCGCTCCGTAGCGCCTGACGCGACAATCGACTCCGCCTCGCCCCGCGCATTGCTGGTCACGTACTGCGCCAACTCCATCACTACCTTGTTCGAGTCTTCGCGCAACTGCGTCGTATTCGGAGAGAACCACCTGTCCAGCGACCGGTTCATCAACTGATAGCTGAACAGAAACATGAAAACTGCCGGCATCAGTGCGATTAACACAGCTCCCAGCACCATGCGCGAGCGCAACCGCGCTCCCAGTCCGCTGCTTCCCTGCCCGGTGTAGATCTTTAGAATGTTGCGCAGTAGCAGCATCAACAACAGCAGTAGCAACAAAAACACCAGCCCCGTCAGGCCGGTAAAGATCAGTGTCTCCGCGGAGGTCTCCGGATTGAAAATATTTAAATTGAAGGTGTAATGCCAGATCCTGATCGGCAAAGTGGTGTTGAACGCCTGCAGCGCGCCTAGCATGAGGAGGATCAGCAGTACTAGCCCTGCATACAGAACAACCTTCCGCCACCGGGATTCGCCACTGAATACCATGCGGCGATTATAGTGCCGGAAGGGGTCTCGCGGGCCGGATCATTTCTTCGCCAGCGCATATGCCCGGTGAAACACGCCGAGCTTTTCCACCACCTGCCGGATCTTCTCCGTGGGCGGCAAAATGGTGGTGCGGAAGTGGGCCGTACCCTCCACCTGGCCGAAGCCCGATCCCGACACCACGCAAATGCCGGTCTCTTCCAGCAGCGCCATGCAGTAGTCTTCGTCGGATTTGCCCGCCGGCAGCGTGATGCACGGAAACGCATACATCGCGCCGGCGATTGCATTGCACGAGATTCCCTCGATCTTGTTCAAGCCCTCAGCCAGGAGGACCGCTCGCTTTTTCATCTCTTCCAGAATGGCCGTTTTCTCGCGGTTGTACAGTTCGTAAGAGGGATCTCTCGGCTTGGGCGGATGAACCATGGCATAAGTAGCCACCTGTCCAGCAAGGTTCGAGCAAAGGCTCACCGACTGCAATTTGAGAATCTGCGCGGCCACATCCGCGGGCACATTGCGGCACTCGAAGTAGCCGCCGCGCACCCCGCACTCGCCCAGAAATCCCTTCGAACAGGAGTGGAAACTGAAGAGCGATACGTCGTCGATCTTTTTGTCTTCGAGCACCCGCGCGAAGGAAACGAACTTGTCGCCAGGTAGATAGATGTTCTCCTGATAGACCTCGTCGGCGAGTACGGCCAGCCCATGTTCGCGCGCAAACTCCAGCACCATCGCGATGTTCTTCTCGTCCAGCACTGCCCCGGTGGGATTGCCCGGATTGATGATGCAGATGGCTTTGACTCGCGTTCCCTGTGCGCGGGCCGCGCGTAGCGATTCCTCCAGCATGGAACGGTTGAGCTTCCAGTGATCGGCCTCGTCAAGGTAGTAGGGAACGATCCGCCCCTCGTAGAGCGTGATCGTGGCGCTGTAGAGCGGGTACTGGGGAATGGGAATCATGATGCCGTCGGTGGGCGAGGCCAGCAGCAGCTTCAGAATCGTCTGTACTCCCTTGCTGGCGCCGTCAGTCAGGAAGATGGCCTCCGCATCAGCGCCCACGCCGTCCCGCTGGCGGATGAATTCAGCCACCGCCTCGCGGATAAAGCGCAATCCCTTGCTCTCACTGTAAGCGCCCACTCCGTGCCGGCTTCCCTTGAGAATCGCTCTGGCAGCCTCGACAGCATCGGCGGGAAAGACGCCGCCAGCCATCTCCATCAGCGCTGGGTACTGGCACAGGGCAAGAAGCTGGCGCAACCAGGTGATGGGCTTTTGTCCCAGTGACTGCGGATTGCCGATGTTGCAGTAGATGATTTCCCGGCCCTGCTTCTCCAGCACCTGCGCCCGCGCGACGATGGGGCCGCGCACCGCGTATTCGGTCGCCAGCACCGCGGCGCCGAGATCTTTCATCTGTATACTCATTTTTTATTCCTTGGAGAAGGCAGTTGGCGCAGGTCTTGAATGTCGAAAAGTAGAAGTGCTCCTGCTCTCGATCTCCTGGTCTCGATGTTGAGGCCTTTGTCTATCTCACTCCTCATTCTATAGCGGCGCTATGCGCGGGGAGATCGTCTCCGTTGAGGGACGCAGTTTGGGAAAGGTGACAAGTTTAGCCTTGCTCCAATCCACAAACTTCGTGCTGTCGTTATTAGGTGACTCCCAGAAAGCGCGTTCCTCGGCTTCGCTGGCAAACTCAGAAATGGGCTTCAATGGCTTGCTCATAGACACACTCTTCTTCCGTTCCGATTCAGATCCGCCTCTTCCAGTAGCCGGGCCGGCGCTTGGCATGAGCCACGGCAACGATGTAGACCTCATCCTGCCAATCGATAAAAACGATGAAAAACGGAAATTTCTTGAGCTGAACTTTACGCGTTCCGTGCAAATAGGAGGGATAACGAAGCGGAAAGGACACGGCACTGGAAAATCCTGCTAACAATTCGTCCCGAAACCTGCGCGCCGAGGAATGGCTACGCTCGGCGTACCAGACCGTTGCCTGATTGGCCTCGCGCCGGGCGCCTTCGTGAATCCGCAAGGTCTTCACGGTCCGGTAATGGCCCGCAAATCCGCCTCGACCTCTTGCAGGGAGTACGTCACAGCGGTCCCGGCCTTGATTTCCGCGACCCTGTGCGCAATTTCCTCATCCCAGGCAGCGTCGATTTCGGCCCCGGTCGCATCGTTCTCCCCATGGTCCAGGCTCTCCCAAAGCGAACTCGCCAACTGGATGCGCTGGTCTTCAGGCAATTCGGAGGCGATTTGTCGAATTTCCTCGTAGGTGTGCTGCATGGATAGATTCTAGCGCGGAATCAAGCGTAAAGCCACTCCCGGACCTCAATGTCAAGACCCCGCACTCGGCCGTCGTGATCACCAATATTGCCTTCCAAGAGCAAACTTCGCCACCCAACCGATCAGCAGCGAAGCGTACCACATCCATGCAATGAAAGGACTGAGGACAAGCCGTTTCCGGCGGATACATTGGATAAAGAGAACTCCCATCGAATAACAGAAGAGCAATAGATAGACCAGCAACAGCGGGTTATATAAAAATGACTGAACAAACTCTCCCCGGCAAAGCGCGACAAAACTTCTGTACCCGCCCGTCGTAGGGCAGGGGACACCGCCAACAGCCCTCAGGATGGAGGGAGGAATCCTTCCATGGGCGATCCACGCTGCATTCCACGCCAGATAGAAAATAAACGCGATCAGGGCGGCAAAGCGGACGATACGGATTTTCAAGCTCTCCTGACACCGCATTGCGGGCACTTCCACTCCTCCTCTTTGCACCCGTCGATGACGAAGGGGAGCCAGCAAAGCGGAAAGCAGATAAGCAGCATAGCGGCGAAGAAGATCCACCCGCCAGTCGATAACTTGTTCTTTACAGGAAAGGGCATTCCCTCATGGCCACAAAACGGGCATTTCGATGTCACCGGCATTTCCTCTCACCTCTCACATGCAGATTGCGAATGAAAATAAAATCGAGCGAACATTATCAGAACAAGGCGCCCTCCGTCAACGGCGTTTATTCGGTGGTAGTCATAAATCGTTTTCGGCGCCTTGCCTCATTCGCAGCGCTGCCTGGGAACTACTCCGCGTTGTCGATCTGCGCCCTCTGCAACTTGTCGAAATAATTCACACTTACCGTCCACCACGCGACCGCTCTGGCAGTCTGTCCTGGCTCGTTCCGGCCTTCTTTGTGTTACGCGTGGACTCCTGTGGCCCCATCGCAGTCTTGAATTACGGATGAAATTCCACTCCCTGCGCCAGGTGTATTTCACCACCCCAATTGATGGTGCTGGTCTGGCGTCGCATATAAGCTTTCCAGGAATCCGAGCCAGATTCACGGCCCCCCCCGGTCTCCTTTTCGCCGCCGAAGGCGCCGCCGATCTCCGCGCCCGAGGTGCCTACATTCACGTTCGCTAGACCGCAGTCCGATCCCTTGAAGCTGAGAAACTTTTCCGCCTCGGCCATGCTGTCCGTGAAGATGCCGGACGACAGGCCCTGGGGAACCGCATTGTGCAGGGCTATCGCCTCGTCTATATTCCGGTATTTCATCACATATAAGATAGGCGCAAAGGTCTCCGTCTGCACAATCTCGGCGTCATTGCGGATTTCGACAATGGCAGGGAGGACGAATGTCCGCCTGCCAAACGGTGGCGGATCAAGGACCTTGCCGCCATAAAGCACCGTTCCGCCCTGCTTGCGGGCAGCCGCCAGCGCATTCTCGAAGTCCGATACCGCCGTTTCATCGATCAGCGGCCCCATCAGGGTTTTAGGGTCGAGCGGATCACCAATTTTCACCTTTTCGTAATTGCTGGTCAACTTCTGAATGAATATGTCGTATACGCTCTCATGAATGATTAACCTGCGCGTGGAGGTGCAGCGTTGCCCTGCTGTACCCACAGCGCCGAAGAATGCCGAAGCCAGCGCTCCGGGCAAATCGGCCTTGTCCGAAATAATCAGGGCATTGTTGCCCCCAAGCTCGAGAATTGTGCGGCCCAAGCGGGCGCCCACAACCTGACTTATGCGCTTGCCCATCCGCCCCGATCCGGTGGCGCTGATCAGGGGGAGCCGATTGTCGGCCAGCATCCTTTCGCCGACCGTCGACCCGCGTCCGACAACCACACATGAAACTCCGTTCGGAACACCATTGGCCTGCAGCACCTCACGGATAATGTTCTGACAGGCGATGGCGCAGAGAGGTGTTTTGCTCGAAGGCTTCCACACAACCGGATCGCCGCAAACAAAGGCCAGTGCGCTGTTCCACGACCAGACCGCAACCGGGAAGTTGAAAGCGGTAATGACGCCGATCGGCCCGAGCGGGTGCCACTGCTCCATCATGCGGTGCATCGGCCTCTCGCTCTGCAGTGTCGGGCCGGAAAGCGTCCGGCTGAGACCGACCGCATAGTCGCAGACGTCGATCATTTCCTGCACTTCCCCCAGGCCTTCGGTCAGAATCTTGCCCATTTCCAGCGAGACGAGCCGGCCCAGCGCATCCTTCTTCTGGCGCAGCGCTGCCCCAAACTGACGCACGATTTCGCCTCTTTTGGGAGCAGGCAAGGCGCGCCAGTACTCAAATGCTTTCATCGCCTGCCCTACAACGGCGTTGTAGTCGGCCTCGCTCGCCTGTTCGACTTTGGCCAGCAGTTCCCCGGTGGCTGGGCTATGGACTTCGATCCAGTCACCACTCCCCGCGAACCACCGCTCCCCGTAACTTGCGCCCGAAAGGGTTGCCCGCAGTCCTAACGCGCTGAAAATTCCGTCTATCTCTCCCATACCAATAGCCTTTCAAAAGCGGAAGCCGGAGGCAAACCAGCCTGAATGGGCGGCGCGGATTCCGCAGATTATGAGTTTACCGTACAGGTTCCCTGGGTGGCATTGATTTGGCTCTCTTGCGCCCGGCAACGCGCTAATTTGCCCCATTGCCGTACAATAAGCATTGAGGTAATACCGGTCTCCCCATGTCTAATAGTTATCCAACGCGCTCCACGCGGTCGCACGGTTTTCGTTCGCTGTTCAGCATGTTTTCCAGCGATCTGGCCATCGATCTTGGCACCGCCAATACCCTGGTCTTTGCGGCCGGCAAGGGCATCGTTGTCAACGAGCCCTCCATCGTGGCCATCAACAAGAACACCGGCGAGGTGGAAGCCGTGGGCAAGGAGGCCAAGGAGATGCTGGGCCGCACACCCGGCAACATCGTGGCCATCAAGCCCATGAAAGACGGCGTCATCGCCGACTTCAAAATCACCGAAAAGATGCTGAACTACTTCATCCAGAAGGCGCACAACCGCAAGATGCTAGTGCATCCTCGCATCGTCATCGGCGTGCCTTCAGAGATTACTCAGGTGGAAAAACGCGCGGTCGAGGACTCCGCCTACCGCGCCAAGGCCAGCGAGGTCTATCTAGTCGAGCAGGCTATGGTGGCCGCCATCGGCGCCGGGTTGCCCATCACCGAGCCCAGCGGCAACATGGTGGTCGACATCGGCGGCGGGACAACAGACATCGCAGTCATCTCGCTCTCCGGCATCGTTTATTCGCGATCCGTGCGCATGGCAGGCAACCAGATGGACGAAGCGATTACCAATTACCTGAAGCGCAAGTACAACCTGCTGATCGGCGAGCGGACGGCCGAGCACGTGAAGATGGAGATCGGCTCCGCCTTCCCCATGGATAAGCCGCTCACCATGGAGATCAAGGGCCGCAACCTCATCGAGGGCATTCCCAAAACCATCAACATCGACGACAGCGAGATTCGCGAAGCGCTCGGCGAGTGCATCGCTGTCATCATGAACGCCATCCGCGTGGCTCTGGAACGCACGCCTCCCGAGCTCTCTGCTGACATCAGCGATCGAGGCATCGTGCTCACCGGCGGTGGCGCGCTGCTCAAGAACCTCGACAAGCGCATCCGCGAAGAAACCGGGCTGCCCGTCTCCGTGGCCGACGATCCACTCGCCTCGGTGGTACTGGGAACCGGCAAAATGCTCTCCGACTTCAGGCTGCTGCGCAAGATCAAGATCGACTAGGCGCGCGGTGGGGCCATTCGCTCGCGTAAGATTCGTGGTTTCCCAGGTCTGAACGATAATTCAGGCCTAGGAACTTGTTGAAATTCGCCTGATGCACCGTCATTCATTGACGTTTCAAGCGATTGTTAAGTGAAAAATCGGTTTGAAATGCGGGTTTGTGCTGTGTTGATTCGGCT
>Ga0224558_1001695_pt1 | contig 22183 bp, 14 predicted proteins | sample 714S32024metaG_FD_180682 | JGI IMG/M metagenome (GOLD analysis project Ga0224558, IMG submission 180682) | Peat soil microbial communities from Stordalen Mire, Sweden - 717 S3 20-24 | ecosystem: Environmental > Terrestrial > Soil > Wetlands > Peat | place: Sweden: Norrbotten County, Stordalen...
CGGGACCGGGGCCAACGGGATGACCCTGACCTTCGCCAACCCGAGCTCGGCCACCTTCCTCGGCCAGGCCGGGGGCTCCCTCGGCTACTCGGGGATCAGCGGCGTGGCGGTGGGCCTGTCCAACTTCAAACAGGGGGCCGAACCGTCGGCCAACTTCGTGGGCATCGCCGACGGCGGACCGGTCAACGGCATCCCCAACTGGGTGGCCACCAACTCGGCGATCCCCACCCTGCAGGGGGCGACCACCCACGTCATCGTCTCGGTCAACGGCACCCAGCTCACCGTGTGGGTGGGCGGCGTGCAGGTGCTCCAGCAGACCGTGGCCGACCTGCCACCGGTGGCCGACCTGGTCTTCACCGCTGCCACCGGGGGGCTCACCGACAACTTCGTGGTCCGGAACGTCAACGTCTACCACTCGTCGACGACGTCACTTTCCGCCTGGTCGCTCGACGGCAACGCCGCGATGTCCGGGTCGAACATCGCCCTGACCTCCACGAGCTCGACCTTCCAGTCGGGCTCGGCCGAGTCCCCGGTGGCGGTCCCGACCAACGGCCTGAGCGTCGCCTTCGACGCCCAGATCGGCGGCGGGACCGGGGCCAACGGGATGACCCTGACCTTCGCCAGTCCGAGCTCGGCCACCTTCCTCGGCCAGGCCGGGGGCTCCCTCGGCTACTCGGGGATCAGCGGCGTGGCGGTGGGCCTGTCCAACTTCGAACAGGGTGCCGACCCGTCGGCCAACTTCGTGGGCATCGCCGACGGCGGACCGGTCAACGGCATCCCCAACTGGGTGGCCACCAACTCGACCATCCCCACCCTCCAGGGGGCGACCACCCACGTGGTGGCCACCATCAAGGGGACCCAGCTCACCGTGTCGGTGGGCGGGGTGCAGGTCCTCCAGCAGACCGTGGCCGACCTGCCACCGGAGGCCGACCTGGTCTTCACCGCGGCCACCGGGGGGCTCACCGACAACTTCGTGGTCAAGAACGTCAACGTCACCCCGGACACCCTCACCCCCCTCTCCCGCTGGTCGCTCGACGGCAACGCCGCGATGTCCGGGTCGAACATCGCCCTGACCTCCACGAGCTCGACCTTCCAGTCGGGCTCGGCCGAGTCCCCGGTGGCGGTCCCGACCAACGGATTGAGCGTCGCCTTCGACGCCCAGATCGGCGGCGGGACCGGGGCCAACGGGATGACCCTGACCTTCGCCAACCCGAGCTCGGCCACCTTCCTCGGCCAGGCCGGGGGCTCCCTCGGCTACTCGGGGATCAGCGGCGTGGCGGTGGGCCTGTCCAACTTCGAACAGGGGGCCGACCCGTCGGCCAACTTCGTGGGCATCGCCGACGGCGGACCGGTCAACGGCATCCCCAACTGGGTGGCCACCAACTCGACCGTCCCCACCCTCCAGGGTGCGACCACCCACGTCATCGTCTCGGTCAACGGCACCCAGCTCACCGTGTGGGTGGGCGGGGTGCAGGTCCTCCAACAGACCGTGGCCGAGCTGCCGCCGACCGCCGACCTGGTCTTCACCGCGGCCACCGGGGGGCTCACCGACAACTTCGTGGTCCAGAACGTGAGCGTCTCGCCATGAGCCGTCTCGAGAGTCTCGCCCTGAGCCATCCGGTGGGCATCGCGGCACTCGGCCGGCTCGACTGCACGGCCGACGACCTCGAGGCGGTGAGCACAGTGCTCGACTGGGCGAGGGAGTTCCTCGCCGGCTCCCATCCGGAGCTGGGGCGGACCGGTCCGGTGTGCCCGTACATCCGGCACTCGATCGACGAGCGGCAGCTCTATGTGCTGTGCCGGCCGGACCTGGTCTGCAACGGCGATGGCCTGGCGTCGGCGATCCGCCAGTCGAAGCAGTGGTTCACCGAACTGCGGCGCCGGACACCCCGCGAGAAGCGGCACCTGGTGGCCATCGTGGTCGTCCTGCCGCGTATCGACAGGACGTCGTCCGAGCCCCTCGACGCTCTGCATGCGGTACTGAAGGACGAGTTCGTGAGCAGCGGGCTGATGCTCGGGCAGTTCCATCCGACGTGCGACGCACCGGGGCTGCGGAACCCCGACTTCCGGCCCTTGCGATCGCCGATCCCGTTCCTGGCCATCAGGGAGATGGTCTCCTCCGACCTCCCGTTCCTCGTCGGCAACCCCCTGCACGCCGCCGCCTACTTCGACCGGTTCGCCCCGTCCATTCCGGCCCACACCCGCCGGTACCTCGTCGATCGACTGGTGACGAGCCCGGATGGACAGGGTCGATGACCGACGGCCCCGACGACCGGCGTCGGGGAACGACGTGATCGGCTCGAGACCACGTCGTCGAGCGTCGCTGATGCCCACCAATCGCCATCCGCACGAGTGCAAAGGAAGCAGGAACCCATGGAACAGGCCAACGACCGACGGCAGCAGTCGAGGACACGACTGTCGGGGGCCGAACTGGACCTTGTCATCCCGGCGCTGAACGAAGAAGGGAGAATCGGGGCCACGCTGACCGCCATCAGCCAGAAGGCGGCCGACTCCGGCCTGGTCATCAACCTCCTCGTCGTGGACAACGGCTGCGTCGACGCCACCGCCGAGGTGGTCGCCCTGGCCCGAGAAGCGGCTGTCCCGGTGGACATCATCAGCTGCCGGACCCGGGGCAAGGGGGCGGCGGTCCGGGCCGGTATCCAGCGTTCGACGGCCCCGTTCGTCGGCTACTGCGATGCAGACCTGTCGACACCCCCGTCGTCCATCCAGTCGGGGGTCGACCTCCTGCGTTCGGGATGGCAGGTCGTCATCGGGTCTCGACGGTGCACGGGGGCGGGCTATTCGGTTCCTCAGGGGAGGATGCGTCGACTGGGGAGCTTCGCCTTCCGGAAGATGGCGTCGGATCTCAGTGGACCGATCACCGACACCCAATGCGGATTCAAGGTGTTCCACTCCCAGGTGGCCAAGGACCTCTTCTCGGCGAGCAGCCTGACCGGGTTCGCCTTCGATGTGGAGGTGCTGGCCCAGGCCCGAAAGCGCCGGCTCCGGATGATCGAGCTCCCGATCCAGTGGAGTGACTGCCCCGACTCCTCCTTCCGGCCGCTGGCTGACGGTGTCAAGTCGTTCCTGGAGCTCCGAGCGCTGCGTCGATCGCTCCTGGCGACGACCGATTCGGGCGGCTGGTGATGAGGGCATCGAGGCGGCACCGTCGCCGGCTGCTGGTCATCACCAACTGGCGCGACCTCAAGCATCCCGACGCCGGCGGTGCCGAACTGGTGTGTGAGCGGCTGGCCCGGTGCTTCGTCGAGCGCGGCCACGATGTCGTGATCCTGACCGCCGCGGTGGCCGGAGGGCCCCGCAAGGAGCAGGTCGACGGCTACTGGATCATCCGCAGGGGCGGACGGTTCACGGTCTACCCGTGGGCACTCCTGTGGATGCTGCTCTGGCGGAAGCACATCCGCGGCGTGATCGACTCCCAGAACGGCATCCCGTTCTTCACCCCGTTGGCGGTACGGCCGAAGACGCCGGTGCTGATGCTGCTCCATCACGTCCACCAGGACCAGTTCCCGCTCTACTTCCCTCCCGTGCTGTCCAAGGTCGGGCAGTGGTTGGAGCGGAACGCGTCGGGGCTCGTGTACCGGGACCGGACCATCGTGGCGGTCTCGCCGTCCAGCCGAAAGGGCGTGCGACTGAGGCTGGGCCTCAAGGGCGACATCGTCGTCGTACCCCCCGGCTCGGAGTCGGTGGTCTCCTCGCTGCCCGGGATCCGCGGTCGGTCCACCGTGCCCCGCATCGTGTGCGTCGGACGGCAGGTCGTCCACAAGGGAACGGCCTCGATCATCGAGGCCATGCCCTCTGTGCTGTCGGACGTCCCCGATGCGGAGCTCCACCTGGTCGGGGACGGTCCGGAACGGCCCGAACTGGAGGCGCTGGTAGAACAGCTCGACCTCGGCGACCACGTGATCCTGCACGGGGCCGTCAACACCCCCGACCGGGACCAGCTCATGCGGACCGCCTGGATTTCGGTCAACGCGTCCGAAGGCGAGGGATGGGGCCTGTCGGTCATCGAGGCCAACTCGCTGGGGGTGCCGGTGCTGGCCTATCGGCGTCCGGGACTGAAGGACTCCATCCGTGAGGGCGAGACCGGCTGGCTGATCGACGAGGACGTCGAGCTCGGGACGGCCATGGCCGCCGGCCTCCACGAGATGAGTGACGAGACGTTCGCCACGGCGATGGGGACCCGGGCCCGGCAGTGGGCCTCGCAGTTCACCTGGGACCACATGGCCGATCAGGTCCTCGACCTGCTCCGTGCCGAGGCCGGTCGGCTGGAGCATTCCCCGAACAACCGGAGGACGATCACCGATCTGGCGACGGTGGTGCGGCTCCCCGTCGACCTGCTGAACGACGGCGAGGTGCCGACCTTCCGAGCCACCGACAAGTGCGTCCTGAGCCCGGGTGAACTGGTGGTCCTCCTGCGCAACACCGATACGGAGACGGCCCGGGTGGCCCTGCGCCGGGCCGGTTTCCCGCTCTCGGCGATCAACGACGAGCGGGTGCGGATCACCGTGGCGCGTCCCGTGGACCTGGTGTCGCCGGCAGTCTCCGCCACCCCGGTGCCGGTGACCGTCCACGAGCGACGCGAGGACGCCCTGGCCGGGTGATGGCAACCGCGGTCGGGTACTACAGCTCCACGATCTACGCCTTGGTCGGCGTCCCGCCACGGACCAGGGTGGCGGCTCCGCCGATCCCTCCGGCCATGTCCCGGCGACAGGTGCGCCCCTGGCTGCGCCGGGGCGCCTCCAGTCGATGGACCTGGATCGTGGGCCTCGGCGCCCTGGCCCTGGTGGTCAGGCTGGTCGCCCTGTCCTCCGCGTTTGACATCTTCATCGACGAGATCAGCTACACCAACATCTCGCTCAGCGTCGCCCACGGAGGGGGGGTCACGCTCTACGGCCAGCCCTTCGCCCTCCATCCGCCCGCCGCCTTCGGTCTGTATGCGGCGGTCATCGTCGTACTCGGTCTCCACGGCGACACGGAGAGCGTCCTCCTCGCCCTGCGGAACGTCGATGCCGTCCTGGGCTCCGCCACCTGCGTCGTTACGTTCCTGCTGGTCGACCGGATGGCGCGGCGACGGGTAGCCGTGGTCGCCGCGTTGCTGATCGCACTGGACCCGCTGGCTATCAGCTACGGCAGCCGGGTCATGCTGGAGGCGCCGGCCCAACTGGCGGCCGTCTCGATGTTCCTCTTCCTGGTCCTGGCCGACGAAGCCCCTCGCGGGACGGCCTGGCGACTGCGGTGGCTGATCGCCGCCGGTGTGGCCGGAGGGGTGGTGCTCACCACCAAGGAGACCTTCGGACTCGTGGTCCTCCTGGCCCTGGCCTTGCTGGTCGCCACCGGATGGGTCGTCGCCCGGTGGGAGGCCGTGCTCGTGATCGGCCTCACCCTCCTCGGCTATGCGATCTCCGTGGTGGCCCTGGGGCTCTCCATCGGGTTCGGCGTGTGGTGGAACGCCAAGGTGGGCGGGGCGCTCCGACTGGTCGGTGCCAATCAGATCAGCGGGTTCAACGCACCCCAGACCCGGGTGTCCTTCCTCGCTCGGATCCTGGCCAACGGTCCCACCTTGGCGGTGACCTACCTGGTCCTGGCCACCGGGAGCGTCTCGGCGCTGGTGCTGGTGTGGTGGCTGGAGCCGTGGAAGGCGCGCCGGCGCGGGCGCCACCACCGAGGCCGGGCCAAGGTCCTCGTCGCCATCTGGACCATGTCGGCCGCCGCCTACCTGGCCTATGCGACGTTGTTCGGCACCATCGAGGAGCAGATGTACTACATCCTCCTCCTTCCCTGCGTGATCAGCGTGTGCCTGGTGACCGCCGGTGTGGCCGGGCACGTCGGGCGCCGGTGGCGGGCGGTCGTCGTGGTGGTGGTGGGCATGGCCCTCCTGGTCGACTCGGTCGTATGGGTGGGGGTCCACGGCGGGCGTGACGACGAGTACCGCCGCATGCTGAGCTGGGAGGCGGTCCACGTGCCGCCCACCGCCGTCGTCTCGGCCACCGACGGCACGTCCCAGTTCCTGATGTCGCGAGGGATCATCGGGCAGTGGGGGACCGTGGCCCAGCTCGAGGCCCACCACGTCGACTACGTGGTCATCGCCACCCTCCTGGTCGACCAGGGGTACGGGATCGCCGGCCCGTCCTTCGAGCAGAAGGTCGAGCGCGGCGGCCGGGTCGTGTTCGCGGCCGACGGTGTCTCCGACGGGAGCCTCCGGATCTACGACGTCCGGTCGATGACCGGAGCATCCCGATGACCCGAGCATCCCGATGACCAGCGTGACCGGGACGACACCGTCGGCGACCCAGCCGACCGCCCGACCGACCGTCGGATCCTCCGCCGGGCGAGCTGGCGGGTCCGCAACCGGGCCGACCGCCGGACCGGTGGCCGGCCCGAGGCGGTCCCCCCCGCGCATGGGCGACGAGGCGGTGGTGGTGTCGGCGACCGGGGTGGTCTCCCTGCTCAACTACGCCTACACCCTCATCCTGCTGTGGCTGCTGCCGACCCGGGAGTTCGCCGAGGTCGGGTCCATCTCGGCACTCCTCCTGATCTGCGGGACGATCTCGGGGGCGGCGCTGCCCTGGGTGCTGGCCCAGGAGGTGCTCCGGTCCAGGGACGACCGGTCACGGCGCCGGATCGCCGTGACCTTCTGCCTGTTCGCCACGGTGCTCCAAGGTGCGGCGGCCGGCCTGGCCACCTGCCTGATCGTCGTCCACTACGCCAGTGGCCCGGTCGTGGCCGCCGCCTTCTGCTCCGTCCTCCTGATCTTCCTGGCCGCCACCGCGGCCGGGTACTTCCAGGGCCTGCAGCGCTTCCGCCTGATCGCCATGCTCCGGGTCGCCGAGGTCGTGGTGAAGGTGGGCGCCGGCGTCGGCCTGGTGGCCCTGGGTGCTGGCGCGAGCGGGGCGGTCGCGGGCTTCGCGCTCGGCGCCGGGCTGGTGGCCGGCGTGGGCCTGGCCTACATGGCCCCCGACATCACCTGGTCATGGTCGGCGCTGGCCGGCCGCAGCCTGTGGGGCAGCACCCAGGGACTCATGGCCATCCAGGCCGGCGTCGCCGTCCTGGCCAGCATGGACGTGGTGATCGGCAGCCTGGTTCTGGGCACGGCACCGGCGTTGGCCACGTACCAGGCGGCCAACATCCTCGGTCGCGTGCCGGTCTTCATCGGCGCGGCGCTGTCCATCGTCATCTTCCCCAAGATGATCAACGGCCACGGTCACCCGAGGGTGGTGATCCGGGACACCGTCTCGCTCTATCTGTCGCTGTGCGTCCCCATCACCTTGGTCACCGCCACGCTTCCCGCCTCGGTGGTGGGGTCCCTGTTCCCGGCCCGCTACGGCGACGTGGGTGCCATCCTCCCGTGGACCGCGGTGGCCGGACTGGTGATGGGCGCGGTCAACCTCACCACCACCTACTTCCAGGCGGCCGGGATCTACCGCCGGACCGCGTCACTGCTCGGGCTGGGCGTCGTCCTCGGCGTCACGCTCGACGTCTTCGGACTGGAGGCCCACGGCATCATCGGGTTGGCCATCGCCGTGGCCGTCGGCGGCGCGGTCGTGGTCGGCGCACTCATGCGGGAGATCCACCGCACCTGGCCCGGGGCGCTGCGGGGCACGGCCCGCACCGGTCTCTTCGTGCTCGCGTGGTGCCTCCCGCTGATCGTGCTCCGCCACGACCTGGTGGTCTGGTCGCTGTGGGCGGTCGGGTGCGGACTGGTGTTCTGTCTCCGCGGGCTCTTGGGCGTGAGCCCGACCGTGGAGGGCGCCGCCGTCTCGGTCCGATCCCGGATCCTCCACCTCGGCTACGAGGATCCACGGCGCCCCGGGGCCGGCGGTGGCTCGGTGCGGACCCACGAGATCAACCGGAGGCTGGCGGACAGGTTCGAGATCACCGTGGTGTGCGCGCGGTACCGGGGGAGCCGGCCCCGGGTCGAGGACGGCGTCCGCTACGTGCACGTGGGTGTGGTGGGCGGTGACCTCGTCGAGCGCTTGGCCTACTTCGCCTTCCTTCCCTGGGCGCTGCTGCGCTACCGGTCCGACCTGGTCGTCGAGGATTTCGGGGCCCCGTTCTCCTCGGTGGCCGTCCCGTGGATGACACCCCGTCCGGTGGTCGGCGTGGTGCAGTGGCTCTTCGCCGAGGAGAAGAGTCGGCAGTACCACCTGCCCTTCGCCTTGGTGGAGCGGGCCGGGGTCCGTGCCCACCGCCACCTGATCGCCGTCTCCGAGGACCTCGGAGCGGTGCTCGAGGGTCGCAACCCTCGAGCCGAGGTGACGGTCATCGCCAACGGCCTCGATGCCGGCGCCTTCGAGCGGTACGACCGACCGCGCTCCGACATCGTCTACCTGGGTCGCCTGGAGATCGCCCAGAAGGGGCTGGACCTGCTGCTCCACGCCTACGCCCGCATCGCCGACTCGATCGGACAGGACCTGATCCTGGCGGGCGACGGTCCGGACCGCGACGCACTGGTCGAGCTGGCCGCCCGACTCGGCATCGCCGACCGGGTCCGGTTCGCCGGGCGCATCCCGGCCGACCACCGGTTCGAGTGGTTGGCCGGGGCCGATCTGGTCGCCATGCCCAGCCGCTACGAGACCTTCGGCATGGTGGCGGCCGAGGCCCTGGCCGTCGCCACGCCCGTGGTGGCGTTCGACATCCCGTGTCTCCGGGCCCTGGTGGACGACGAGGTCGGGGCCCGTGTCCCCGCGTTCGAGGTGGAGGCCTTCGCCGACGCGCTCCGATCGCTGGCCACGGATCGAGCGCTCCGGCGGTTGCTCGGCGACACCGGCCCCGACCGGGTGACCGGCTTCAACTGGGACGACCTGGCCGCCTACCAGAGCCGGGTCTACCGGGGCCTGTTGGCGGGAGGCGGGCCGGTGACGACCGGCGGCTCCGACGGTGACGGCGGGCCCGTCCCCGGTGACGGCGGGCCCGTCCCCGGCCCCGGCTTCGACCAACCCGGTCCCGGCCCCGACGGGGCACCTGTCCCCGGTGGGTCGGGTTCGTCCGTGGTGGGACTGCTCGCAGCCCAAGCGGAGGCCACCCCCTTGGCCACGGCCGTGGTCGACGGGGAGGTCGGGTGGACGTATGGGGAGCTGCATCGGGCCGCGGCGTCGGTGACCAGCGCCCTCGCCGGTCACGGCATCGGCGCCGGGGACGCGGTCGGGGTCTGCCTGCCCCGTTCCAAGGAGGCCATCGCCGCCATGATCGGGGTCTGGCGGGCCGGCGCCGTGTACGTTCCCCTCGACCCCGAGTACCCGGTGCCGCGGCTGCAGCTCATGTGCGGTCGGGCCGGCGTGGCCATGCTCATCGGCACCTCCCCGCTCCTCACGCAGCTGGACCCGTCGGTCGCCCACCTCGACCTCGTCGGGATCGATCCCACCGCGGCCCGGGGGCTACCCTCCCACCCCACCCCCGAGGAGCCCGGTCCCGAGGACGCCGCCTATGTCCTGTTCACATCGGGATCATCGGGCCAGCCCAAGGCGGTGCAGGTGTCCCACCGGAGCCTGACCACCGTGCTGCAGTGGATCCGCTCGACGCTCCGACCCGACGAACTGGCGGTCACCGCCACGAGCATCTCGTTCAGTTTCGATCCCTTCGTGCTGGAGGTGCTGGGGCCGCTCATGGTGGGGGGGTTGGTCCGGGCCATCCCCAACGCGCTCGCCATCGCCGACATGGACACCGGCGCCACCCTGCTCGCCAACACGCCGTCGGTGCTGACCGAGCTGCTGCGGGCCGGTCGGTTGCCGCCCAGTCTGAGGACGGTGATCGTCGGCGGCGAGGTCCTGTCCGAGTCGCTCGCCGGTGACCTGCTCCGGGGGACCTCGATCGACCGACTGATCAACACCTACGGCCCGACCGAGGCGACGGTACTGGCCACGGCCTTCGAGGTGTCGCTGCCCGTAAGCGGGCCGGTGCCCATCGGGCATGAACTGCCCGGCGCCGGCGTGGTGCTCCTCGACGAGGAGGAGCGTGAGGTGGAGGGGGGCCGGACCGGGGAGATCTGCATCTTCGGTCCCCAGCTGGCCGACGGCTACCTCGGCGATCCCAGGGCCACAGCCGAGCGATTCGTCGAGTGGACGCGGCCGGACGGGGCGTCCGTGCGGATCTACCGGACCGGCGACATGGGGCGACGCGGCGCGGACGGCGCCATCGAGTTCCGCGGCCGCCGGGACCGCCAGATCAAACTGCGCGGCTACCGGATCGAGCCCGGCGAGATCGAGGCGACCCTCCGCCGGCACCCGGGAGTGGATCAGGCCGTGGTCTCGGCGACGGGCGGTGACGGCCACGTCCGGCTGGCCGCCCACGTCACCACCACCACCACGGCCGGGTCGACCCCTTCCGACATCCGGGCCTGGCTGCAGCGCTCACTGCCCAAATTCATGATCCCGGCCCATGTCGTGGTGGTGGACTCGTTCCCGATGACACCCAACGGCAAGGTGGACATCGACCGGCTTCCCCCGTGGCGGCCGCCACCACCGGCCGGGGCACCGGCCATGCCACCGGCCGCGGCGCCCGACGACGGTGCCACCGGCACCGGCGGGGGAGATGCCGGCCCACCGGGCGAGTCGGTGGCCACGGTGGCCCGCCTGGCCGCCCGCATTCTCGGCTTCGACGGCCCTATCCGAGGGGAGGACGACGTCCTCGACGACCTGGGAGGCAGCTCACTGGCCCTGTTCCAGCTCCTGACCGCCATCGAGGAGGAGTGCGCGAGCCGGATCGAGATCGGCCGCATCCTCGAGGACACCACCATCGCCGGCCTGGCCGCCCTGGTCGGATCGACGGTGAGCACCCCACCGTTCTTGTCGGTGCATGCCGACGGTGGGAAACGACCGATCTTCCTGATCCACGCCTATCTGGGTACCGCACTGCGGTACCGGCGCCTCGGCCCGCACCTGTCACCGGATCGACCGCTCGTGGGCATCCAGGTGCAGGAGTTCGACGGCGCCACCGGGCCGACCCGCACGACCGTCGACCAGATGGCGGAGGAGGCGGTGGCCCAGATCCGGTCGTTGCAGCCGGTCGGCCCCTACGTGCTCGGTGGCCACTCCGCCGGCGGGTTGGTGGCCTACGAGGCGGCCAGACGGCTGGTCCACTCGGGTGACGGCGTGCCTCTGGTGGTCCTGCTCGACAGTCCCGTCCCTCGGTCGTCGCTCCACTACCTGTGGGCGGAGCTCGTCCTCAACTGGCCCGACATCCGCACCGCCACCGCGGCCGAGAGGCGTCGACAGGTCCGTGCGCTGCTCGGCCGCCGGCTGGGCCGCGTGCGTCGCACCCCGGACGGCGACCGGGTGGGGGCGGCGATCAGCCGATCGCACCGGGCCAGCAACCTGGCGGTCAAGCGCTATCAACCACGGGACTACGCGGGCGACGTGGCGGTGATCCGCACCCGCCAGGGCACGGCCATGGCCCTGGGCCGTGAGGATCTCGGATGGGGGCCGTTGGTCGGGGGGCGGGTGTTCTGCAGCGAGGTGTCCGGTCTCCACAACACGATCTTCGAGCCGCCCCAGGTCGAGGCGGTCGGGCGAAGGATCGACGAGCTGCTGGACCTGGTCGACGGTGGGTGGGAACCGGTCGACGCGGCGGTCGGAGGTGCCGGGTCCAGCCCGCTCACGACCTCCTGACCACCGGCAGCCCATGCTCGTCGGCCAGGGCCAGGATCACCGGGCCCCCCACCGGGTGGTCGACGTCGAGAAGGCGGACGTGCCACCGATGTGACCCGTCGTCCACCACACCGGCATCGGCGGTCAGGAGCTGGGTGGCGTCGATGGTGGCGGGGTCGTCGGCGAGGCTCCGGCCTCCTGCTTTCAGGGCGGCCTCCTTGATCGTCCACAGACGGAGGAACGCGGGACCGTGGTCCTCCTCGGGGAGCGCGTCCAGCGCCCGTTGCTCGCCGTTGACCATCGCCGCCCGAGGAAGGGGAGCGGTGCGCTCGGTACTCACCGTTTCGACATCGACGCCCACCGCCGACCCGGACACGGCCACGACGGCCACTCCTCCACAGGAGGAGACGCTGAATTGCTCGGGTCGCCCTTCGAGGAAGGGCGCGCCGTGGTCATCGGCCCCGCAGGTGGGGCACCGGCGTGAGATCGCCAGGCCGGCCGGCTCGGCTCCCAGGCTCCGGCCGAGAACAGCCCTGGTGGCCGACCTCCGGGCCAGTAGCCGGCCCCCACCGCCGGGAGACCTCAGGCGCCGGGCCTGCTCCCGGTCCCGCTCGGTCAGGAGGGTCGGGTCGAGTGAGGAGGCTGCCCACTGGTCGAGGTCGATGACCCACAGGTCGATGTGCTCGCCGCCGGGCCCGGACACGTCACCGCCGGGTCGGGTCAACCTCGGTTGCCGGCGGTCGGGTTGGCTCGGCGGACAGGCATCACCGGCAAGCTTAACGAGGGCGGTCTCCGGCGCCGGTCCCGTCTGCCCGGTCCCCGTTGCTCGGTCCCCGGACCCCCCTGCTCGGTGCTCGGACCCCGCCGCTGGTCGACCGGCGAGGCGCCCTCGGATCCGTGCTGCGCCGCGACTTCACCTACAGTTCGGTATCGAGGACCTCCGGATCGGTGCCGAGGGGACCATCGAGGTGAAGGCTCCGCACCGTGGCGGCGGCCGGGGCGCTCCTCCGGGACAACTGGGCCTCCAGCCTGCCGGGAGCCCGGGAATCTGGTCCGGGCCCCTCACCTCCGGACGGGCCCCGAACGGGTCTCACGCCACGCCGGGGTAGCTCGAACGGCACCAAGGGAGCTCGCAAAGCATCGAGGGAGGAAGTCCGAATGAGACGTGTGGATGCTGATGGTGAGGAGCGGTGCATCGGCGACGCCGATCCCCCGAGCGCCGGCGGCGAGCGAGGAGGCCCGGTCCGCGGGCGTCGCCACGGGCCGTGCCCGGAGAGGTCGGCCAGGTGACGCCGCCGTCGGGCGGGGCCCGTGCCGCGGTCCTCACCGATCCCCTGCTCGATCCCGAGTTCTACGCGGGCGACCCCTTTCCCCTCTACGCCCGACTGCGGGCCGAGGCCCCGCTGGTCCGGAACGACACCCAGGGGTTCTGGGTGGTGAGCCGCCACGCCGAGGTCGTCGCCGTCTCCCGTGATCCGGAGACCTTCTGCTCCGGCAGGGGCATCCTCACCATGGAGATCGGCGCCGAGTACGCCACGCCGCCGACCATGATGCACACCGACCCGCCGGAGCACACCCGCTACCGCAACCTCGTGCAGCCGGGCTTCCGGCCGAGTTTCATGCGGGCCCTCGAGGACGGGGTCCGCGAGCGCACCCGGGTGCTCGTCGACCGCATCCAACCGGGGGTCCCCGTCGACGTCGTCTCCGAGCTGGCCGTGCCTCTGCCGCTCCAGGTGATCAGCGACCTGCTGGGCGTGCCCGAGGAGGAGTGGCCACGGTTCTTCCGGTGGTCCGAAGCGGTCATCCCCGGTGCCACCGACTGGCCCGAGGAGGAGCGCATGGCCCTCAGCGGCGAGATGGTCGAGTACCTGCTGGCCGCGGCGGCGGACCGCCGGACCCGTCCGGCCGACGACATCATCTCCGAGCTCGCTGCGGCCGAGGTCGACGGAGACCGGCTCAGCGACGCCGAACTGGGGATGTTTCTGGTCCAGCTGCTCGTGGCCGGGAACGAGACCACCCGAAACATGATGTCCGGGGGACTGGTGGGGTTCGCCGGCGCACCAGGGGAGTGGGCCGCACTCCGGTCCCGGTCCGAGGCGTCGGCCCCCCGGGCACTGCCGCTGGCCGTCGAGGAGATGCTCCGCTGGACGACCCCGGTGGTGGCGTTCATGCGCACCACCACCCGCCCGACCGAACTGGCCGACGTGCAGATCGGGGCGGGCGAGCCGGTCCTCATGCTCTACGCCTCGGCCAATCGTGACGAGTCGGTGTTCGGGCCGACCGCCGAGCGGTTCGACGCCGGGCGTGACCCGAACCCCCACCTGGCCTTCGGGTTCGGCCCCCACTTCTGCATCGGGGCGGTGCTGGCCCGGCTCGAGGGCCGCATCCTGCTCGAGGAGCTGCTGGCCCGGTTCGGGTCGGTGGAGGCGGCCGGCCCGGTGGTGCGGACCGCGTCGCCGGTCATCGCCGGGGTGCGGTCCGCCCCGCTGGTGTTCGGCTCGCCCTGAGCCGACGGGGCCGGTCGGCTGGCTCGCCGGTCGGACGGCCCGGTGCGCCCGGTGAGGCCTGTCCGCACTGATCGACTCGGCCGACCCGGCCGACCCGGCCGACCCGGCCGACCCTGCCGACCCGACCGACCCGGCTACGAGCTGGCTACGAGCTGGCTACGAGCTGGCGTGGGCGGCGTCGAGGGAGGCCATCTGGTCGTCGCTCAGCACCACGGTGGCGGCCCGGCAGTTCTCCTCCACGTGACCCACCGACTTGGTGCCCGGGATGGGGAGCATCACCGGCGACCGCCTCAGCAACCAGGCCAGGGAGATCTGCGACGGTGTGGCACCGGTGGCCTTCACGACGTCGTCGACCGGGCTGCCCGGATTGGCCAGCACCCCCGACGCGAGGGGGAACCAGGGGATGAATCCCAGCCCGTGGGCCTCGCAGTAGTCGAGGGTGTCCTCGGAGGTGTTGTTGGTCAGGTTGTAGAGGCTCTGCACGCTGACCACGGGCACCACCCGACGGGCGGCCTCGATCTCCTCCACGCTGGCCTGCGACAGGCCGACGGCGCCGACCTTCCCCTCCTCGAGCAGTTCGGCGAGGAGCCCGAACTGCTCGTCGGCCGGCACCTTGGCGTCGATGAGGTGGAGCTGGAACAGGTCGATCTGCTCGACGCCGAGTCGTCGCAGGCTCATTTCGCACTGCTGGCGCAGGTACTCGGGGCGCCCGACCGGCAGCCACTGACCGGGGCCCTGCCGGGTGAGCCCGGCCTTGGTGGCGATCAGCAGGTGGTCGGGATAGGGGTGGAGGGCCTCGCGGATGATGTTCTCGCTCACCTCGGGCCCGTAGGAGTCGGCGGTGTCGATGAGATCCACGCCCAGCTCGACGGACCGCCGGAGGACCCGGACACACTCGGCCCGGTCGTCCGGTTCCCCCCAGATGCCCGGGCCGGTGATCTGCATGGCGCCGAAGCCCAGCCGGTGGACGACCCGTTCCCCCAGGCAGAAGGTGCCGCTCTCCGGGACGGGGCGGTCGGTGGGATCGGTGACGGTGGTCTGGTGGTTCATGGATCCTCCTGGTGGACGGTGGGTCGTCACGGAGCGAGTGGGCAGCGGGTGGGTCGGGAGCGGTGGTGCGAAGACAGGACGCGGGATACCTCGGGCCCGTGGAAGAAGACAAACAGGGACCTGCCCCGTCTGTTCTACCTGATCGGCCCCGGATACGCTCCAGCCGACGCGGGATTCCTGGGCAGGCTCAGCGCTTGCGGTAGATCGGGGTGCGCTCCTCGGCCCTCGCCGCCTTCATCTCGCGGTAGTCGTCCGAGACGAAGACCATCGACTGCTCGAGCGCCTCGTCGTTGATCGAGCGCTGCACCTCGGTGGTGGCCAGGTTGGACAGTGTGCGCCGGGCCATCTTCACGGTGAAGGCCGGCGCCCCGGCGATCTTCGTTGCCATCTCCAGGGCCACGGCGTCCACGTCGTCGCCCTCGGGGACCAGCCGGCTCACCACCCCGTGGGTCAGTGCCTCCTCGGCGGTCAGGACCCGACCGGTCAACGCCAGGTCGGCGGCCAGCCCGTGGCCGGCCATCTGGAACAGCCGGGCCACCCCGCCCGAGTCGGGGATCACGCCGTGGACCACCTCGGGCAGCATCATCCTGGTGCCCACCGCCGCCACCCGGATGTCGCAGAGCAGGGCCCGTTCGAAGGCCCCACCGATCACCCAGCCCTTGAGGGCGCAGATGATCGGACAGGGCATGGTCAGGAACATCTGAGTCGGGCGGTGCCCCCGCTCGATGAATTCGAGGTCGGAGATGTCCTCGACCCGCACCCCGAGCTGGGTGGTGTCACGACCCGACGAGAACGACCGGCCCTCCCCACGCCACACGATGGCCCGCAGCTGCGGAATGGCGTGGACCTCGGCCAGCACCTCCCACAGCCGCCGGTCCATCTCGTCGCTCATGGCGTTGTGCTTGTCGGGGCGGTTGTTGGTGATCACTGCGATCGGGCCGTCCACCTCGAGGCGGACGAGGTTCCGCTCGTCCTCGGTGAGGTCGCTCATGGGGTGGCTCCTTCTGTGGCGTCTTCTTGGGCGTCTCTTGTGGCGTCTCTTGTGGCGTCTCCTGGGGCGTCGGCGCCGTGCGGCGGTCTCGGGGCGCCGGGATTCTCCCCGAACGGGGGACGGCCGAGCTGCTCGCGGATCGGCGTGAAGGGTGGTTGGACGGTGTGTCGGCGCTGCCAGTTGGCCCCGTCCACCACCAGCGAGTGGCCGCTGATATAGGTGGCGTACGGCGAGCAGAGGTAGGTGGCCGCCCAGGCCAGCTCCCTCGGGGACCCGACCCGACCGGCCGGCACCCGTGTGTCCTGTCCCTCGTACTTGCCGGGCACCGCGGCGATGGCCGCCGTCTCGTCCTCGTGGGGCATGAGGCCGGGGACGAGGCCGTTGACCCGGATCCCGTAGGGGGCCCACTCGACGGCCAGCGTCTCGGTCAGGTTCTTCACCCCGGCCTTGGCCGCCGCCGAGTGGGCGAAGCCCGGGCCCCCCGTCCACGCGTAGGACGCGCCCACGTTCACGATGGCCCCGTCCCGATGGGCGGGGATGAGCCGGCGGGCCAGGTCTCGACAGCACAGGTAGGTGCCGTTGAGCACGATGTCGACCACGGTGCGCCAGGCGTTCGGGCTCATGTCCTCGGCCGGCACCGGAAAGTTGCCCGCTGCGTTGTTGATCAGCACGTCGATGGGGCCGAGCTCGGCCTCCACCGCGTCGAACGCGGCGGCGATGGACCCGGCGTCCCGGATGTCGCAGGCCACGGCCAGGGCAGAGCCCCCGGCGGCCTCGACGGCGGCCACCCCGGCGGCGCGGTGGCCCGGGTCGCGGCTCAGGATGCCCACCGAGGCACCCAGCCGGCCGAACTCGGTGGCGATGGACTTGCCGAGCCCGGTGCCGCCCCCGGTGACGACGACCACGCTGCCCTGGTAGGTGCCGGCTGGGAGGGCCGAGGCACCCGTGGGAGGCGGGGGGCGCAGACCGGGGGGTGTCATGGCAGGGCAGCCTACCGACGGCCGGCTCGATCGTCCTGTTCCGCCCCGGGTCACGGGCGCGTTCCCGGGCCACGTCGGGCCGTCGGGCACCGCTGTCGATCCCTACCGGCGTCCGTCGGCGGAACCGGCGGCCGGCGACGACTCGGGTAGCCTCGACCACCGTGGACTTCGACCTCACTCCCGAACTCGCCGCCCTGCAGCAGAGCGTCCGGCGTCTGGCCCAGGACAAGATCAAGCCACGCGCCCGGGAGATCGACACCACCGGCGAGTACCCGGCCGACATCTTCGAGGCGTTCCGCCACGCCGACCTGCTCGGACTGTGCCTGCCCACCGAGCTCGGTGGGTCGGGCGCGGGGATCCTCGGGCTGACCATCGCCATCGAGGAGGTGGCCAAGTACTCGAACGCCGCCGCCCTGATGCTCCTGCTCACCCGCCTCCCGGTCGGCCCGGTCCTGATCGCCGGCAACGAGGACCAGAAGCGGCGCTACCTGCCCGGCATCGCAGCCGGCGAGCTGCGCGCCGGGTTCGGGCTGTCCGAGGCGGTGGCCGGCAGCGACGTGGCCGGCATGAGGACCCGGGCGGTGCCCGACACGTCTGCCGGGAGCGAGGGTGGCTGGATCCTCTCCGGCACCAAGTGCTGGATGTCCGGGGTAGAGGAGGCCGACTGGTACACGGTGTTCGCCAAGACCGGCGATCCGTCGTCGCGCAAGCACGACTCGATCACCGCCTTCATCGTCGAGCGGTCGTGGGACGGGGTGTCGGTCGGTCGCACCGACCGCAAGATGGGCGTCCGGGGCGTCCACACCGGTGAGCTGGTACTGGACGACGTCCACGTGCCCGCCGACAACGTCATCGGCGAGGTGGGCGGCTTCCGCCTGGCCATGCTCGGACTCAACGCCATGCGGCCCATCGTGGCGGCACGGGGCATCGGCCTGGCCGAGGGCGCGCTCATGTACGCCACGGAGTACGTGAAGCAGCGGGAGGCGTTCGGTGGCACGATCGCCGACTTCCAGGGCATCCAGTGGGAGATTGCCAAGGTGGCCGTGGACATCGAGGCCGCCCGGCTCCTGACCTACCGCTCGGCGTGGCTCGCCGACCAGGGGAAGTTCACCAAGGAGTACGTCCCCTACCTGTCCATGGCCAAGTACCACGCCACCGAGCTGGCGGTGCGGGCCTCGGGTCTGGCCGTCCAGCTGCTCGGTGCCGCCGGCTACATGGAGGACCATCCCACCGAGCTCTGGTACCGCGACGCGCGCCAGCTGACCATCGTCGAGGGGACCTCGCAGGTGCAGTTGGGACTCATCGCCCGCGGGGTGCTTAACCACGATCTGTGGTGGGACTGAGCATGGGACCGACATCGCCCGGCACCGGCACCCCGCCCGAACCCGGCAACCCGCCCGGCACCGGCACCCCGCCCGAACCCGGCAACCCGCCCGGCGCCGGCACCTTCGGCGACCTCGGCTCCTGGCCCGGTGTGCTCACGAGATTGCTGGACGGCGACTCCCTGACCTCCAACGAGGCCGAGGCGGTGCTCGGGCAGGTCCTGTCCGGCAGTGCCACCCCCGCCCAGATCGCCGCCCTGGCCACCGCCTTGCGGGCCAAGGGGGAGTCCGTCTCCGAGATGACCGGCTTCGTACGCGCCATGGTGGCCCATGCGGTGCCCCTCGACCTGCCGGTCGGCGTCGAGGTCGTGGACACCTGCGGGACCGGCGGCGACCGGCTGCGCAGCATCAACGTGTCGACCATCGCCGCGCTGGTGGTGGCGGCAACCGGTGCCAAGGTGTGCAAGCACGGGGGACGGGCCTCCTCGTCCGCGGTCGGGGCCGCCGACGTGCTCGAGTCGCTCGGGGTGGTGGCCGATCTGGGTCCGGCCGGGGTGACCCGGTGCATCGAGGAGGTGGGCATGGGATTCTGCTTCGCCCCCCGGTTCCATCCGGCCATGCGGTTCGCCGCCCCGGTGCGCAGGGAGCTCGGGATCCCGACGGTCTTCAACTACCTCGGCCCGCTGGCCAACCCGGGCCGCGCCCGCTACCAGGTGGTCGGGGTGAGCAATCCGGCGATGGCCGACAAGATGCTCGGCGTGCTGGCGGCCAACGGGACGCGCCGGGCCATGGTCGTCTACGGAGACGACGGCTTGGACGAGCTGAGCACCACCGGTCCGTCCACCGTCCACGAGCTCATTGCCCGGCCCGAAGGTGGATACGAGACCTCCCGGTACCGGGTGGACCCCTCCGAGCTGGGCCTGGCCAAGTCGGCCCTCGAGGACCTGCGGGGTGGAGACGCCGCGTACAACGCCGAGGCCATCCGCGACGTGATCGCCGGGCAGCCCTCCCCGCACCGGGACATCGCGGTGCTCAATGCGGCCGCCGCGTTGGTCGTGATCGGGCAGGCTCCGGATCTGTCGTCCGGGATCGCCGCGGCCTGCACGGTCATCGACGACGGCCGGGCCGAATCGGTTCTCACGGAGTTGATACGCGTGTCCCAGGCCGCATCGGCCGAGGAGCCCGGGAAGTAGTCGACCTCAGGCCCTGGCCGGCGCGGGCCGGATCACGGGATCGGTGGCTCGGACCGGCTCCGACGGGATCCGGCTCCACAGAGCTCGGCCAGGCTGGGGATGCGGACTGCCGGCACGGCCAGGCCGGAAACCGAGCCACGGCCGGGAGCGGTACCCATCCCAGTGTCCGTCCGCCGACCCGGATCCGGCCCCGGAAGAGGACCGGGCACCGGACCGACCTCCAGGATGCGCACCTCGTCGGCGTGGGCGTCGAGCCACTGGGCCACGATGATCCGCTCGTTATCGTGTCCGTCGCCCGGTGCCGGAAGCTCGGGTGCCGGGCCACATCCGGGCATCGCTCGGTGCGCCACCAGCAGGCCCCGGTCGAGCTCCACGATGCCCTCGCCGCCGATGCTGAGGACCATCCGCCCGGCCCTCCGGATCGACTCGACCCGTCGATGACCGGTGATCAGGCGACGGAGCCGCTCGGCTTCGTCCCGCACCGCCGCCGCGTCCTCGTAGCGCTGTTGCCCGGCGAGCTCGGCTACCTGCCCGGCGAGCGGAGCGAGCACAGCTGACGGATTGCCCTCCAGCTGCTCGGTGGTCCAGGTGGGTCGACGTCCACGCCGGCGAGAGGTCCTCGCCGTCGCTTCGGCCCGGACCGGTGACGATGACGCTCCGGTGGAGCCGCCGGTCCGCCGCACCTGGCCCTGCTGGTTGAACGGTGGCGACCATGCCCGGATCAGGCGCCCCTCCACCACGGCCGCGCTCAGCGACCCGGGGCAGACGTGGTGGTGGACGGCCTGCATCTGGCGCAGCAGCCGGCCGACCTTGTGGCGACCGTCACCGGTGAAGTACGAACGGACCCTGGCCTGCAGGTCGGCCGCCTTGCCCACGTAGAGCACCTGGCCCGCCCCGTCGGCGAACCAGTAGACCCCGGGCCGATGGGGGAGACGGATGGTCAGCCGGAGCTTGGCGGCCTGGGGGTGGCCGACCAGTCGGGGGAGGTCGAGCAACTCCTCGAGGCCGAGGATCCCGAACGACCCGGCTCGCTCGAGCATGGCGTGGAGGAGGTCGCCGGTGGCCAGCACGTCGTTGAGCGCCCGGTGCGACGGTTGATGGGAGAGGCCGAGGGTCGACGCCAGGGTGCCGAGCTTGCAGTCGGGAACCATGTCCCGGACCAGGCGGCGGGCGAGGGCCAAGGTGTCCACGGTGGCATTGGCCAGTCGTTCCCGCCCCGTCGACTCCAGGGCGTGGTCGAGGAAGGACAGGTCGAACCGGAGGTTGTGACCGACCAGCACGGCGCCGCCCACGAACTCGAGGAACGACGGGAGCATCTCGCCGATCCGGGGGGCACCGGCGACCATGGCGTCGGTGATCCCGGTCAGGGCGGTGATGAACGGCGGGATTCGCTCGTCGGGCCGGACGAAGGTCTGATAGGTCCCGAGCAGCTCGCCACCCCGGTACCGGGCCGCCGCCACCTCGGTGAGGGACGAGGTCGCCGGGGAGCCGCCGGTCGTCTCCACGTCGACCACCACGAAGGTCACCTGGCTGAGTGGGGTCCCGAGGTCGTCGAAGGACCGCTGGAGGGTGATCCCCATGGGGATCACCCTAGCGAACGGGTGTTCGGCTCACGGAACGCTCGACCGGGATCGGCGACAATCGTGGGGTGGATCGAGCGACCCCGGCCGAGCCCTGGCAGCCCAGGGTCGAGGCCGCCCTGGGGCACGTCGATGAGCTCCGGTCTCTCGGCCCGGGGATCTGGCGTGTCGTCGTGGGCACGAACCGGCTGGTGGTGAAGACGGGTGCCGGCGTCCTCGACGAGGCCGAGGGCCTGCGCCTCCTCGCCCGGGTCGCCGACGGGCCTCCCGTTCCCGCGGTGGTGACGGTCGAGCCCGAACTGCTGGTGACCGAATGGGTGGAGGAGGGGCCACGCACGCCCTCCCACGACGACGCCCTCGGTCGGTCGCTGGGTGCCCTGCACGAGTCGCCGTGGCCCGAGTGGGGTGGCGGCTCGTCGTGGATCGGCGCCTGTCGGGTCGACCCGGCACCCGCACCCGGGGGTTCGGAGTTCTACGCGGCGCGTCTCGTCGAACTGGCGTCACGGTGTGGCCTCGAACGCCCGGCCATCTCCCTCGCCGAGCGGATCGGCGAGCTGCTCCCGCCGGGACGCCCGGCACTGGTGCACGGCGACCTCTGGTGGGGAAACGTCCTGTGGGGCGTCGACGGTCGGCCGTGGCTGATCGATCCGTCGGTCCACGGGGGCCATCCCGAGGAGGACCTCGCCATGCTGGGCCTGTTCGGCGCCGTCCCCGTGGCCACGTTGCGGGCCTACTCGGAGGTCCGTCCCCTGCAACCCGGTTGGGAGCGCCGGGTCGACCTCTTCCGGCTCTACCCCCTGCTGGTCCACACGTTGCTGTTCGACGGGGGCTACCGGCGGCGGGCGGAAGCGATCCTCCGCCGGTTGGCCTGAGCGTCACCCATCGGGCCGTGTCCGGTGGGTGACGATCGTCCCGGTCCCGGTCCCGGTCCCGGTCCCGGTCCCGGTCCCGGTGCCA
>Ga0224558_1001699_pt1 | contig 22140 bp, 18 predicted proteins | sample 714S32024metaG_FD_180682 | JGI IMG/M metagenome (GOLD analysis project Ga0224558, IMG submission 180682) | Peat soil microbial communities from Stordalen Mire, Sweden - 717 S3 20-24 | ecosystem: Environmental > Terrestrial > Soil > Wetlands > Peat | place: Sweden: Norrbotten County, Stordalen...
TCCGCGGCGATCCCTCGGCGGCGCTGCTCGAAGTGCTCGATCCCGAACAGAACTTCATGTTCGTCGATCATTACCTCGACGTCGAGTACGACCTCTCGCAGGTCTTCTTCATCGCCACCGCGAACGTGATCCACACCGTTCCGCCCGCGCTGCAGGATCGCATGGAAGTGCTGCGCCTGCACGGCTACACGGAACCGGAAAAGGTCGAGATCGCGAAACAATTCCTGGTGAAAAAGCAGATGTTGCAGGCGGGGTTGACGGAGAAGAACGTGCAGTTCTCCGACGACGCCATCCGGCAGATCATTCGCGGCTTCACCCGCGAAGCCGGAGTGCGAAACCTGGAGCGGGAAATTGGCAACATCTGCCGCAAGATCGCGCGCAAGGTGGTGAAAGAAGGCGCGGACTTCTCGGCCGCGATCCAGCCGGAAAAGGTTGGCGACTGGCTCGGCGTTCTGAAGTTCCGCGACACACTGGCCCACGAGAAGAGCGAAGTCGGCCTGGTGACGGGCCTGGCCTGGACCGAGGTGGGAGGGTCGATCCTCAGCACCGAAGCCGCGGTAGTGGACGGCAAAGGCAAGCTCACTTTAACCGGCCAACTGGGCGACGTAATGCAGGAATCGGCGCAGGCGGCCATGTCGTACATTCGCTCGCGAGCGGCTCGGCTCGGACTGGCGCGCGATTTCTACCGCACCCTGGATATTCATGTGCACGTGCCCGAGGGAGCGATTCCGAAAGATGGCCCCTCCGCCGGCATCACCATCGCAACCGCTCTAGCCAGCGCCCTGAGCCGGATTCCGGTGCGCCGCGATATCGCCATGACCGGTGAGATCACGCTGCGCGGCAAGGTGCTGCCCATCGGCGGATTGAAGGAAAAGCTCCTCGCCGCCCATCGCGCCGGATTATTCGAAGTAATCCTGCCGCAGGAGAACGAAAAGGATGTAGCCGAGGTCCCGGAAAACCTGCGCAACGCCATGAAATTGCACTTCGTGGACAACATGGACCAGGTGCTGGCCGTAGCGCTCGAGGGCCCGCTGCCGCAGATGCCGTCCGACACCGAGACCATGGCTCCCATCGCCACACCGCCCGCCCCGGAGATTCCCACGGCGAGACAGTAGTTCCAACAGGCGTAAAGACGCGGATTGCCGCGTCTCCGCTCGCACCGCCAACAGTTTCTCTGACTTGCGGCAGGAGACGGGTTAAGCCCCGTCTCTACCGACGGCACTAGAATAAATTCATGGAGCCGGAATCTGGCAGCCGCTCTGGATTCAGCCTGAAGGGATCGGCGGGCCTCATCGTCGCGATCGTTGTAGTAGCGATTCTGTTGATCGCGCTGCCGGCTTATCGCTGGTTTTTTCTGATCAGCGTTCTCATCGGACTGGTCATTGCGGGCGGGCTTGCGCTCTGGCACAAACTGCATCCGATTGAGGAGCAGGACGTGCATCCCAAGCGTCCCCTCGGGCTTTAGCGTTTGCATGAGAGTTCGGCCGTCCCTCCGGGACTTGAATCATTGCTTCCACTTTTCCCAGCGCTGAAGCGCTGGGCTAAGCTGGATCGCCCCTCCGGGGCTGGAGTCCGGATTCCCTCTATCCCCAACTGGTCCGAGGTCAGTCCTCACACCTTAGCAAACCGACTTTAGCGAACTTATTTTTCCGCCGCGCTTGCCATGTGCAACCCAAACACTGGAAACTGTCTGTATGCGGCTTCTGGCCCGATTTATGCTGTCGGCGAGCGACTTGACCCACTTCCCTGCTCCGAGCGTGCCGGAGATCGCCTTTCTGGGACGGTCCAACGTCGGCAAATCTAGCCTGATCAATTCGCTGGTGGGCAAGAAGCTGGCCCGCACCAGCAATACTCCCGGGCGCACGCGAAGCATTAACTTTTTTGAGGTCCGCAGGGCGGGACAACCCAGGCCCGAGTTGGTTTTCGCCGACCTTCCGGGATACGGCTACGCTAAAGTCTCCCGCGAAATCTCCGAAGACTGGGCCCGGTTTGTGGATCCGTACCTTCACCAACGCCCAAGCCTGGCGCTGTGCCTGGTGCTGGTGGATTCGAACATCCCTCCCCAGGAAAGCGACGGCCAGTTGCTGGAATTCCTGGCGTCCAAAGGACGGCCGCATGTAATTGTGGCCACCAAGTGCGACCGGCTGTCTGGCAACGAACTGCGGCAGGCGATGCGCACGCTCGGGCAAGCCTATGCCGGGGTGCCTATTGTGGCGTTCTCGACCAAAACCGGAGCCGGCAAAGAGGAACTGTGGCGCCAGATTCAAGCTGCTTTGCCAAAATTTCCGGCGGTCTAAAGTTTTCCAGCAATCTTCCGATCCAACTTAAGAGCAGCACAGCTACCGCGGCTGTGCCACACCGCCAAACGGGTTCGCCGGCCTGAATCCCGACCTCCAGGGATTGCAGCGACGGGCGACCGTTTGGCGGACTCCGGAACAAAAGTTACTCTGGTGAGGGCGCTGCTCTCGGTGCCCGACAAGTTCATCCGTTATCATCAACAAGCATATGGCTAAATATCTTGTAACCGGCGCTGCGGGTTTCATCGGGTCGTCGCTGGTGCGCGCTCTGTTGGAACGCGGCGAGCAGGTCCGGGGCATCGATAACTTTTCCACCGGCAGACGCGAGAACCTCACCGAAGTGCTGAACCGGATCGACTTCCGCGAAGCTGACATTCTCGATCTGGATGCCATGCACCAGGCGTGCGCCGGCGTCGATTACGTGCTGCACGAGGCCGCCATTCCATCGGTCCCGAAATCGGTGCTCGACCCTCTCGCCAGCAATCGCGCCAATGTCGACGGCACGGTTAATGTTCTGATCGCAGCGCGCGACGCGAAAGTGCAGCGCGTTGTGTATGCCGCATCATCTTCGGCCTATGGCGATACGCCGACGCTTCCGAAGCATGAAGCCATGATCCCCAACCCGATCTCACCCTACGCCGTGGCCAAGCTGGCCAGCGAGCTTTACATGGTGTCGTTCTACCGTTGCTATGGCCTCGAAACCGTCAGCCTGCGCTACTTCAACATCTTCGGGCCACGGCAGGATCCTTCTTCGCCATACTCCGGAGTGCTCGCCAAGTTCAGTATGCAGATGCTACGCGGAGAACAGCCCACGATTTTTGGCGATGGCACAACCAGCCGTGATTTCACCTACATCGACAACGCGGTTTCGGCCAATCTGCTGGCCTGCACGGCCCCGGCGGCGGAGTGCGCGGGGCGCGTTTTTAACTGCGCCACGGGCGCGCGGAGCACGCTGAATCAAACTTTCGATGCCTTGAAACAACTGACTGGCTACCAGGGCAGCGTCAAGTACGCTCCGGAGCGTGGTGGGGACATCAAACATTCGCTGGCCGACATCGCGCAGGCGCAAAAGCATTTGGGATACAAGGTTCTGGTGAACTTTGAGGACGGCCTGCGCCGCACGGTGGAGTGGTACAAGAACCAGTGCCGGCCGGTCGGAGCCTGACGGGTCGGAGCCTGAGAAGAGCAAGTTTCAAGGTTCCAGAGTGGCAAGGTTTCAGAGTGGCGCAGAGTTTTTCGTGGATTTTTCCCAGGCGATGAGTTCGTGCACGTCATAGCGGAACGGGCCGTACGCGCTGAAGGTTTTTTCGTCGAACAGCCGCATGGCGCCGCAGCCCAGACAAACCTGGTACGAATATCCCTGCACGCCAACCGGCCAGCTCATCTTGCGGTGCCAGCAGCCCCGGAACGCCACCACGGCCATGCCACCCAGGCTGGTGGCCAAGACTCCGGCGGGCCACCACCAGTTGGATTTCTTGAGTTTTTCTGGTTTTCCCTGCTCGACTGCGTCGGTCATCCCATCTCCTGGGCTCTTTGCTGCTTTCTAACCATAGGACGAATAGAGGCGGAGAGCAAAATCTGAAGGGTCGTAGCTCGCGCATCCGGCGGCGTGGTTGCGTTGCCAATGCGCAGTTGGACGTGTACCGCGGGACATTGCGATACCCACTCAGGAATATTACGCTGGAAATTGGAGTTGTGGCTTTCGTTCGCGTGTAAGACTGCCCGTGAAGACTGCCGGTGAAGACTGCCGGTCACGACGGCCGGTGAAGATCGCTGGTGATGGTCGCCGGTTGAACGTGTACCCGTGGCTTGGCCGACTGACCCAAAAGTGGTGTTGAGCCTTCCGACGAGCCCGGATACGATGAGAGGGTACTTGTGGTTCTGGCCGCGCAAGTATGAATGCCAATCCAACCCGAGTTGAATGGGAAGCAGCGACGAGCGACCCTGGCTTTCCGCTGCAAGAGGGCAACCGTGTCCTCGAATCGCTGGCGCGCCAGGAAGCCCTGCCCGCTCTGCTCGCCTTCTCGGGACTCCACGAGCAGATACGGAACCGGCGCGATGCCGCAGGATGCGGCGGCGATCGCGACTTGTTCGAGACGGAACGCTTCATCCTGGACGAAGTACTGCAACTAATCTGCGATCGTGCCCGGGCCTTCACGCAGGCCGACGGCATCGTGGTCGCGCTCGCGGCAGGATTGCAGGCGGGAATGAAGGCAGAAGAATCGCAGGCAGAAGAATCGAAGGCGGAAGGATCAGGGGCGGAAAGACCGGGGATGGTGTGCCGCGCCGCCGCCGGACCGCTCGCCGTGCCGCGCGGCGTTCAACTGATCGGCGCGTCCGAGTTTCTGCAGGACTGCCTGGAATCGGGGCGCATTCTTCGCTGCGACGATTGTGAAGTCGACGCTCGCGTCGAACTGGATTTCGCACGCGCTCTGGAAGCTCGCTCCACCGTGCTGGTTCCGTTGCGCGGCCGGCACGAGCAACTGGGCGTGCTGCAGGCGTTTTCGAAAACTGCTCGCGGCTTCACTGATCACGACATTCGCTGTTTCGATATGTTCGCGGAGCTGGTTCTCTCGGCGCTCAAACCCGCCGATCAGGATCGGCGCATCCACTGGCTGTCTGATGTGGCTACCGAAGTCCTGCAGTCGAAGCCGGCTGCGGAAGTGCCGGTTGTTACCGAAGCGGCGGCCCTCGAGAATCCTGAAATCGAGCCCAGCCCAACCGTCGTAGAGATGGAGCTTGCCTCGTCTCCCGTTCCCGCGATGCGGCAAATTTCAAATGCAGCGCCTCCATTTCCAGAAGCAGTTCCAGGCCTGGCCGCGCTGGTGCAGCCGGTGGTCATTCCCGCGGCCCTGGTTGAGTTGCCTGAGCCCGTGGTCGAGTTGCCTGAGCCCGGCATCGTGGATGAACTATTCGGGATCGAAGAACCAACCTCTCTCACCCAGACGCCAGGCTTCTTGCCATTTCTGCGCCGCCTTTCTCTTCCCGGCAGTTCGCGGCCGGGATTGAGTGTGGTGTTGGGCCTGGTGGCCGTGGCCGCGTTATTTTCGGCAGGAGCGTGGTGGGGGATGCAGGTTCATGGGAAGACGGCGGTCACCAAGGTCTCAGCTGCAAATACCGCGGCCGCAAATACCGCGATCCGGCCACACTCGGCGACGACACCGTCAGCGCCTGGGGATGTTCTCTCTCCCGCGTTCTCCGACAATCTGATGAATCCGGAGAATCCCGGCTCCGATGCGGCGCCGCTCACCGCCGTGGCCGAAGACAAGTTGGCGGTGCTGCCGAAGGTCACGGGCGTGCGTCATTGGTCTTCGGACATGGGAAGCACGGTGGTCATCGACATGGAAGACCAGGCTCCCTACGAAGTGCACCGTTTGATGTCGCCGGAACGGATCTATTTCGATCTGCACGACACGGTTCTGCCGCCCGAATTGGCCGGAAAGACGATGGACGTAGGCGACGTTTCGCTGACTCGTGTGCGGATCGCTCAGCCCGTCGCCGGCGTAACGCGAATCGTGCTCGACACCAACGGCGGATCGAACTTCTCCGTCAGCATGGAGACGAACCCCTATCGTCTGGTGGTTGAGCTGCGCGGCAACGAGAAAGCTCTGGCTGCGAACCAATTCGCTCCGCAAGGCACAACTCCGAAATTGCCGTCGTCCTCCGTGGACCGAGCGCCGTCCCCGTTGAACGCAGCTCCTGTGGCCACATTGGCGGCGAAGCCCGCCGCTAAGCTCTTGCCGGCGAGGACCGGCAAATTTCGCATCGTGCTCGACGCCGGACACGGCGGCTGGGACCTGGGGACGGTTGGGCGCCAAGGATTGACGGAAAAGAATCTGGTGCTCGACGTGACCCGGCGCCTGGGCAGGCTGCTGCAAACGCGATTGGGATCGGAAGTCCTGTTCACGCGAACCGGCGATACCTACCTGCCCCTCGATCAGCGCGCTGACATTGCTAACCAGGCACAGGCCGATCTGTTCGTCTCCATTCACGCCAACTACAGCAACTCGACGGCGGCACGCGGCGTTGAAACTTACTACACCAATCTGTTTTCGGCTCCGGGGTCGCGTGAAACCGAAAAGCATGAGGATGGAACCTTCGCCAGGCTGACTCCGGTATCGCTATCGATCGAAGAGTTGCACGAAAAAATCGAGGAGTCGCGCCGTCTCGCGGAAAGTGTCCAGCGCTCTCTCTACGCCACGCTGGCCGTGAATAGCCCAGACATTCGCAACCGGGGCATCAAGGACTCCGCTTTTGTCGTGCTGACCGGCACTACCATGCCCGCCATTCTTACCGAGATTTCCTTTGTGAGCAGTCCCGAGGACGAGCGCAACCTGCAGAGCGCGACTTACCGGCAGCAAATCGCAGAAGCGCTTTACAAGGGCATCGCCCGCTACCAGGAAACTTCCTCAAGCGCAAAAGTCGCCCACCTGCAGACGGCTGGCGCGCGCCGGTAAGAGCACCGGCCCAAGCGAGGCCTCACCCACAATGATTTTCTGGCTGCGCAGCCATGGTCACCGGAAATTCGTTGACGTTTTCGCCTTCACGCCAGCTCCAGCATGCGATCGATCGCCCGCCGCGCCTTGCGCGCGATCTCTTCCGGCACCGTCACCCGCGGCGACATCGTCTCCAGCGACCGCAAGACTCGGTCGAGCGTGATGGTCTTCATGAAGGCACAAACAGCGTCGGGATTCACCGGATAAAATTTCTTCTCCGGGAAGCTTTTCTTTAACTGATGCAAAATGCCAAGTTCCGTTCCCACGGCAAACTCGCTCGCCGGCGAATCGCCAATGTGACGCAACATCCCTCCGGTAGAAAGAAAGAAGGTGCGCTCTTGCGGCAGCGTGCCGTCGACGGCTTTCGCCATGCACGAACTCACGCATCCGCACTCGGGATGCAGGAGAAGCTCGGCGTCGGGATGCTCCTTGAGGATTTCGACGACATTTTCGGGCCGGATGCTTTTGTGCACGTGGCAGTAACCCGGATACGCGATGATATTGCTGCGCTGCGTTTGCCGCGCCACCACGTAAGCCAGGAATTTATCGGGCAGAAAAAGAATGGGCCGGTCCGCGGGGATGGCGCGAACGACTTTGGCGGCGTTGGCCGAGGTGCAACAATAGTCGCTCTCCGCCTTTACGGCAGCCGACGTGTTGATGTAAGCGACCACGACCGCGTCCGGCAATTTTGCCTTCCACGCCCGCAGTTCTTCCACCGTGATCGAAGCTGCGAGCGAGCATCCCGCGCGCAGGTCGGGCAAGAGCACGGTCTTCTCCGGACACAGGATCGCCGCCGTTTCCGCCATGAAGTGTACGCCACAGAAGACGATCACGTCGGCATTGGTCTTCGCCGCCGCCTGCGAAAGCTTAAGGGAGTCCGCAACCGCGTCCGCGACTTCCTGCACTTCCGGGCGCTGATAGTGATGGGCCAGCAAAATGGCATTATGTTTGGCGCAGAGCTCCCGCACGCGCTGCTGCTTTTTGCGGATTTCGTCCGGGCTGTCGTGAATTGTCTCCACCGCCGGAATCGTGTAGCGCGCCTCGAATGACGGCAAAGCTTCCGTATCCAAAGCTCCTGTACCCAGCACTTCTGTATCCCGCATCGGGTTACCTTTCCGTGAATGCGTTATGAAATTCTTTGGCAAAGGTCAAGGGCGCGCGCCGAGTGAGTGAGAGCTCCCATGGAAATCGCGTCCACGCCGCTGTCCGCGTAAGCCTCCACATTTTGCTCTGAAATCCCGCCGCTCGCCTCCGTGAGTATGTAGTCCCAAAGATCCTTTTTCCGAAGGCCGTCGAGAATGGAGTGAATCTCTTTCGGCATCATGTTGTCCAGCATCAACAGGCACGGATAGCATTCGGACGCCTCTTCCTGCACCCGGCGAAAAGTCTCTGCCGCTGCCAGCGCCGCCGCTTCGCCCCTCACCTCCACTTCGATGAAGGCCCCATCTTTGCGGAAGTTCCAGGCGCGCGCGATTGCGAGCGGCGCCGCTTCTTCTTCGCGGCTCGCCAGCAGCGCGAGATGATTGTTCTTGATGAGAATCGCGTCACCCAGACCGATTCGATGCGTTCCACCGCCCCCAAGATGCACTGCGCGCTTGTCGAGCAGCCCCCATAAAGTCTTGCGCGTGGCGACCACGCGAGTCGAGGGCGCGCGGCCGCGAACCCGTTCTGCAAGGCAGCGGGTCAGGGTCGCGATTCCGCTCATTCGCTGCACGATGTTGAGTCCCACTCGCTCGAGCGACAGCAAATTGTTCCGCTCCCCTTCCAGCCGCAGCAGCGTGTCCCCGCGCTCGAAAACATCGCCATCCTTTTTCGCGGAGCGCACCGAAACGCCGGAAGACTCGAGCCAAAGCCCCAATTCTGCAACTCCGGCGGCCACGCCCGGCTCTCGCGCCACTATGATCGCCGAACCCGGCTCGCTCTTGATTCCGAGCGCCTCTCGCGTCAAATCCTTTGGCCCGAGATCGGTCCGAAAAAGCGCATTGGTGAGTCTGCGGACCTCCCGCACGTAATCGCGATTCTCCAGCGTGAGCCCGCCACCCCGAAACAGGGCTTTTTCGAGTTGTTCCGCCCGTACAACAGCCGTGTCCATCCCCTTTAATCTTACTTCAGGAGGCAGCCCCCGCGCCCTGAGCCTGGCGTCGGTTTCGCGAAATCCATGCCCACCCGATTGCGGGTTCTATAAGAGGATTCGACCGTACAGCTTCGCTTGCGCAAGGGCGTTCTGCCGCTGGGCGCATTCGTGACGTCCGAAAGATACCGACCTGCCTCTGCGTGTCCACTGCAACTCGATCTCTGCCAGGCTCGACTGGAGAATCGCGTGGTGACGAAAAACCGCCGATCTCATAGGAACTAAGGTAATAGTTACTAACATGCCGCGCAAAACCATGGCAAGTAACCTGCCAGGGCCATGAAGTTACTCTTACCAAAGAACCACTCACCCGCGAAATTGGCCATGTACAACAGTGTTACTCTGACTTACTCTTATCTTACCTAACCACTAATTACAGGAAACACGGGGACCAGATGAAATACCTCCTCTCGCTTCTTTTGCTGAGCGTCGCCATGCAGGCGCAGAGTTTCATGGCGAGCAGCTCAGCGCTTCCCGATGCGCCCAGCCAACAATCGTTCTTGACGGTCGAGAACAAATTGAACTTCAGCATCTTAGCCGGATTGGTCTCCGCCGACGCCATCACCACGCAGCGCGGCCTGAACCAGGGTCTCCGCGAAGTCAATCCAGTCATGCGCCCCTTCGTGACCCGTGGTGCGGCCGGAGAAGCTGCCGGGTCGGCGTTGGGTTTCGGCGCGGGAGTTGGCGTTGTGTACCTCTTGCATCGAAGCCACCATTACAAAGCAGAACGCATTACGATGCGAATGATGGTCGCCGGTGAAGGTGGGTTCGTCGCCAACAACATCCTTGCCATTCGCTAACCGTCCGCGGCGCCAGTGGGATTCGATTCAGTCTCGTCGAATCGGGCCGATTTTTGCTGCCCAGCCCCTAAAGGGGCGGTTGATTTCGGAACTTGCGGCATCGCTAAAGCGATGCCCTGATACGAAACCGGGCTGCGAACCGCGATGCCGTTGGGCAAGCCGCTTCCACGTTATAATTCCATTCTGGAAGAACTTCCGTCGACGAGTCGGATAATCTCCGGCCGCTTCCGCGAATTCTTGCACCGAAGGAGCCTGCATGGCGATTGAGAAGACAGAGAAAATCTGGCACAACGGCAATTTCATTGCCTGGGACGACGCGACGCTCCACGTGATGTCGCACGTAGTGCACTACGGCTCTTCGGTCTTTGAAGGCATTCGCTGCTACGCGCTGCCCAGCGGCCCCGCGATTTTCCGCGCCCCCGAACACATGCAGCGCCTCATCGACTCCGCCCGCATTTACCGTACCGACGTCCCCTTCACGCGGGATGAGCTGGTACGCGCCATGGTCGAACTGGTGAAACACAACGCCGTGTGGCCCTGCTACATCCGCCCCATCGTTCTCCGCGGATACGGCGAAGTCGGAGTCAACCCCTTGAATTCCCCCGTCGAGATCTATATCGCGAATTATCCGTGGGGGAAGTATTTGGGGTCGGATGCCAGCGAAGGCGTGGATGTTTGCATTTCTTCCTGGACGCGGATCGCGCCCAACACTCTGCCCACCATGGCCAAGGCGGGCGCTAACTACATGAACTCGCAGCTCATCAAGATGGAAGCCATCCTCAACGGCTATGCCGAAGGCATCGCACTCGATGTGAACGGCTACGTCAGCGAAGGCTCGGGCGAGAATCTGTTCGTCGTCCGCAACGGCGCGCTGCACACGGCTCCGCTCGGCAACTCCGTGCTTCCGGGCATCACGCGCGATTCGGTGTTGCACATCGCGCGCGACCTCGGCATCAAGATCGTGGAGCAGCAGATTCCGCGCGAGGCGCTTTATATTGCCGACGAAGTTTTCTTCACCGGTACCGCCGCTGAAATCACCCCCATTCGCTCCGTCGACAAAATTACCGTGGGCAAGGGCAAGCTCGGCCCCATGACCAAATCTCTGCAAGCGGAGTTTTACGGCATCGTCCGCGGCGAGAAGACCGATCGGTACAACTGGCTCACGCCGGTTCCGGTGGGAGCGAAGCAGCCGGTCGGTGTGTAACCGGCATGGCAAAAACTCGATATCCGGTTCGTACTCCATATCCGGTTCGTATCAGGGCATCGCTTCAGCGATGCCGAACACGCCTCGAAACCAACCCCTTTAGGGGCTGAGCACCGGCGCTCGGTCAGCGGTGTCCCTTGCGGCGGAGGGCGCCCGCCCCCCACACCAGCTAGACCGACGACGGTAGCCCCGACCTAATGGTGCTGTTACTTCCGTCATCTCGTGTGCGGCGCCGGAACGAGTCATGATAGGCACTGTAGCTGGAGTCCTGCCTGCATGAATATCGACGACTTGCTCCGCATCGCCATGGAGCGCCGCGCTTCCGACTTGCATTTGAAAGTCGGGAACTATCCGCACCTGCGCATTGACGGCGATCTGGTGCCGCTGACCGACCAGCCGCGGGTGTCTGCCGAAGACATGTTGAACATGTCTTTCAGCATGATGTCGGCGCGGCAGAAGCAGAAATTCAAAGAGACCACGGAAATCGATATGGCCTACGGCGTTGCGGGCCTGGGACGCTTCCGTGTGAACGTGTTTCAGCAGCGCGGCAACGTAGGGCTGGTGCTGCGAGTGATTCCAACCAAGATCCGCGCGCTCGACGAACTGTTTTTGCCGAAAGTGGTGGAGCAGATCTGCGACATGCCGCGCGGTCTGGTGCTGGTCACCGGAGTGACGGGGTCGGGCAAATCGACGACGCTGGCCGCCATGGTCGATCGCATCAACTCGACTCGCGCCGAGCACATCATCACCATCGAAGACCCCATCGAATTTCTGCATCGCGACAAAAAAGGCTACGTGAACCAGCGCGAGGTGGAGGTCGATACGCCATCGTTCGGAGCGGCGCTGCGCGCTTCTCTGCGTCAGGATCCGGACGTGATTCTGGTCGGCGAAATGCGCGATCTGGAGACGATCGGCACGGCGCTGCACGCGGCCGAAACCGGTCACATGGTTTTCTCCACGCTGCACACGCTGGACGCGGTGGAGAGCATCAACCGCATCATCGCCATTTTTCCGCCGCCGGAACAGAAACAGATCCGCCTGCAGTTGGCGGCGGTGTTGCGCGCCATTGTCAGCCAGCGTCTGGTGCGCCGGTCGGACGCCGAGGGCCGCGTGCCCGCGGTCGAAGTGATGGTGACGACGTCTTACATCCGGGAATGCATTCTGGTGCCCGAGAAGACGCGCGCCATCCGCGAAGCGATTTCCGCCGGCACCTCGCAGTACGGCATGCAGACCTTCGACCAGTCGCTCTGGGATTTGTTCCAGGCGGGGCTGGTGAATTACGAGACCGCCCTGGAGAGCGCCTCGAACGCGGATGAGTTCAAGCTGCGGATGCAGGGTATTGCGTCGACGTCGGACATCTCGCGGCAGGCGATGCAGTCGGCGGGCTTTGGGCGCTGAGATTGGCGCGGAGATTGAGTTTGTCCTGCTGAACGTTGTTGCTTGTGAAGTTGTTTCCTCCTGTGACTTGGGCGCGCTTCGGCGCGCCCGTTTTTTTGCGGTTGATAGGCTGCTGAAAAACGCGCAGGCGGCGCGAGCCGCACTCCGGGATTCGGCGTCACGGCGAGGCCGGGCTGCGCTCGGCTTGGACGGGGCAAAGCGCCCGTCCCCACACGGGCTTAGTTGGGCTTGCGGTACTTACTGTCGGCTATATAGCGGAGCATGATGGAGTCCGTGGCGTTCTGAAACTGCTGCTCCATTTCGGGGACTCGCGGGAGAGCATCCTGGCGCAGGGTCTGGCGGAATTTCTCGCCCATTTCGGAGTCGCTGGCCACGACCTGCGTGTAGAACCAAAGGAAGTGACGCATCTGGTCAAGAGCGGATTTGAGGACCTGGATGGATTCCATCTCGGGCGGATCGGCGAGGGCTTCCATCAGTTCGGGGTCGGTGGGGGCCTGCATGGCGGCGCAGTTGAGTTCGCGCTGAATCATGCGCAGGTCTTCAGTAACGCGCAAAATGCGGAGATGAATCTCTTCCATGCTTTCGCGGTTCTCGCGGTCCATAAGGTCCTTTCCGTACTGACCAAGCTTCCCTGAGCAATGCGTCCTACTCAAGATCGCATCCCGGAGCAGTAGCGAAAAGATTCCCCGTGTGCATGAGCTTCGGTAATTGAAGTTACTTTCGGTCGGAAGCCGCTCCGGACAAGCCGTTTCAGGCGGTGACTTTCAGGCGGTCGTCCCGGCGATCTTGCGGGTCACTGCGCGGGATCCAGCCCGTGACGAAGATTAATCCAAGGAAGGGGCTGGGTGTGATACAAACGTTCGCGATGACATCACCGCGAACTGGCCTGGTGCGGGCCATTGGCCGTTGGAGCCTGGCCGCACTGGCGGTGAATTCGATTATCGGGAGTGGCATTTTTGGGTTGCCGGCCACGGTGGCTGGGCTGCTCGGCAAACGCAGCGTAATCGCCGTGTTGATTGCGGGGGCTGCGATGGGCGTGATTATGGCCTGCTTTGCCGAGGTGGCCTCGCAGTTTTCCGAGGCGGGCGGACCTTACCTGTATGCGCGCACTGCGTTCGGGCGTCTGACGGGAATTCTGGTCGGCTGGATGCTCTACCTGGCGCAGACGGCGGCTCCCGCGGCAAATGCTAATTTGTTTGTCATTTATCTGGCGGAATTCTGGCCGGCGGCAAAAGAACCGTGGCCGCGTTTTGTGACCCTGACGTTACTGGTGGGAGTGCTGGCACTGGTAAACGTTCGCGGTGCCCGGCAGGGCACGGCGGTGAGCAACGTGTTCACAGTGGCGAAAATTCTACCTTTGCTCATGGTGGTGGCGGCGGGAGCCGCGGTTACCATCATCCACCCCGCGCCATGGGGTTCGTCCGCTCCGATGCCGGCAAGCACGTGGATGAAGGCAATGGTTCTGCTGTTCTTCGCTTACGGTGGCTTCGAATCGGCGCTGGCGCCGATGAGCGAAGCTAAGAATCCAGCGCGGGACGCCGGTTTCGCGCTGTTTGTGGCGCTGATCGCCTGCACCGTGATCTATGTCCTGGTGCAATGGGTGGTGGTTGGAGTGTTGGGGCCCGGGGCGACCACGGATCGTCCTCTGGCCGAAGTGGCGCGCATCACCATGGGCAATCGCGGAGCGGCGCTGGTTGCGATCGGCGCGCTGGTTTCGGTGTACGGTTATTTGAGCGCCAAGCTGCTGGGAATGCCGCGCCTCACCTTCGCGCTCGCCGAAGGTGGCGATCTGCCACAGGTGTTTGCCGCAGTCAGCCCCAGATTTCACACGCCCTGGTTTTCGATTCTGTTCTATGCGGTCGCAGTCTGGGGGTTGGCGCTCGGCGGGAGTTTTGCCTGGAATGTGACCCTGTCGGTGGTCGCACGGCTGTTTTACTACGCCGTGGTTTGCGCCGCAGTGATCGCTTTGCGGCGAAAGCAGCCGCTGGCCGCAGGTTTCCGGTTGCCTGGGGGGCAGGTGCTGGCCGTGCTGGGGGTCGCGATTGCCGTGGCGCTGGCGACGCAGACGGATTTGAGCAAGTCGCTGATCCTGGCGGCCACGGTCGCAGCGGCTGTGCTGAATTGGCTGTGGGCGCGAAAGAAGCGGGTGGTGGAATAACGGATTGCCGCGTCTTTGAAAACACAATCAGGAAGCCGGGACCAGGAAGGCGCGGCCAAAGTGCCGAACGCGTAGCGAATTCGCCAATGCCGCCCATCGTACAATCGTCGATAGTTTTCCAGAGCGGCGGCAAGCCGATCCGCCTCGACGCCTACTTGCCGACGGCAGCTGACGGCCCCGTTCCTGCCGTCATCGCGCTCTACGGCGCCGGGGGCGGCGTGTCCGGCATGGAGCGCTACGCCGGCATGCTCGCGGCCCAGGGGTTCGCGGTTTACCTGCTTCATTATTTTGACCGCACCGGCACTGCATCTGCCGACAAGCCGGCCATCATGCGCAACTTTCCGCTGTGGATGAAAACACTCTGGGACGCAACCAGTTTTGTCGAAACCCAGCCGCCAGTCGATGGCAAGCGCATCGCTCTGCTGGGCTTTTCGCTCGGAGCTTACCTTTCGCTTGCCAATTCCGCCATCGACCATCGCGTGAAAGCCGTCGTCGAGTTCTTCGGAGGCATGCCCAAAGAAATGAACCTTTTCATGAGACGCCTCTGCCCGGTGCTAATCCTCCACGGCGAGGCCGACTCGACCGTCCCCGTCGAAGAGGCCTACCAGTTGCAAAAGTTGCTGGAGAAAAAGGGAATCCCCTACGAAATCAAAATCTATCCCGGTGCCGGGCACGGATTCGAGGACCAAACCATCTGGCGAGACGCAGGTCTAAGGAGCCTGCAATTTCTGCAGAAATACCTAGCCAAGCCGGAGCCCTGACAAGTTCGTGTGGGGGCGGGCGAAGTCCGGTGCGCCCTTAGATTCGCGAAAGACGAAACGGTGCGCTCAGCAAGCGCGCCGGGAGCATCACTGCGGCCCAGACCAGGGCAAGTGCCCCGTGGACGGCAATCCCGAGAAGGCGGAAGGGCAGCAACAGCAACCACACGATGGGATAGAGGATCAGCGCCAGCAGTGCCACGGGCCAGCACAGCACGAAGAGAAAACACCAGAGCAGGAAGGCGATCATGGGGACACCTCCTCCTGAGTATGATACGCAGGCGGAGGGAAAAAGTTCGAGCAGAAAGGAATGCCCTGATACGAATCGCGCAATTTCCGCAGCCCTGCTCTCGCTACCGGCTACTGAGTCAATCTTTCCAGATGCCGAAATCCACTGGTGGCCGCGAACATCGCTGCCGCGATGGTTCCGTTGTAGGCCGTGTGCACCAGGAAGCCTGCGGCGACTGAATCTGTTCTGGCCCGCACCACGCCGAGAACCATGCCCACCAGGAATATTAAGAGCACCGATGCCCAGGAGTATCCGTACTGAGCGGCGTGCATCAGGCCGAATCCCAAGGCGGTCACGGAGATTCCTGTGCCCATTCCGAAGCGCCGCGCCAGCACAGGGTAGAGGAATCCCCGGAAAAACAATTCTTCCAGGAGAGGTCCAAGAGTCACGGCAAAAACCGAGACGAGAACAATCGTCGTGTGGCGCTGCAGGAGATCGTCAAAAGGAGTCTCTTTGGGAAACGGAAGAAAGTGTGCCAGGAACAGGCACCCGATTTGCATTGCGAGGCCCACCCCCAGGAACGGCCAGATGTTCGCGGGCCAATTCCAGTGAAGGGCTTTCCAGAAGCGCGGGCTGCCCCTCTCCTTCGTAACCAGGATGTACATGTAGCCAAGCAGCAAAAGGTAGGCCAGCATCTGGGCGACGATGAAAAGCTCAGGAAGCGCACTGAGGCGGAGAAATCGCGCTTTGGCGGTGGCGCCGGGCACAACGGCGAGCATGCCAAGACCGCAGGCGACCATGGCGACGAACGCCATGATCATCAGACGGAAAACATCCAAACCGTTCCACGGCGGATCGAGCGGCGCGGCGGGGACGAGTCCCCCCGCTTGAACGTCACAAGGGAGATCGCCGGAAATAAGACCGCCGGCGGAAACCGGGGCCGCATCCGTGGCTGGCGGCGCTGGCCTTGGACTCTCCGGGAGATCGTCGGGAGAAAAGCTCACGCGAGTTCCCCTGTGCCAGTGGGCGCGAGCACGCTTTTCGCCGATCCATTTTTAGCCGATCCATTTTTCGCGGAGCCATTTCTTGTCGACTCATTTTTTTCTGACCCCGTAAAATACGCGCTTAGCGCCTGACCAGTGTAGGACTTCTTCACACGCGCGACTTGTTCGGGAGTGCCCTGGGCCACGATGCGGCCGCCTTCTTCTCCGCCTTCGGGGCCGAGATCGACGATCCAGTCGGCGTTGCGGATGACGTCCAGGTTGTGTTCGATGATGATGACCGTATTTCCGAGATCGGTGAGACGGTGCAGCACGTCGAGCAACTTGCGCACATCGTCGAAGTGCAATCCCGTGGTCGGCTCATCCAGCAGGTAAAGAGTCTTTCCGGTCTGGCGCTTGCCGAGTTCGCGGGCAAGCTTGATGCGCTGGGCTTCGCCGCCGGAGAGAGTAACCGCAGATTGACCAAGGTGAATGTATCCGAGGCCAACGTCGACCAGAGTTTGCAGCTTTTGCTTGACCTGCGGAATGTTTTCCAGAATCTGGAGCACGTCCGAAACCGGCGTTTCCAGCAGGTCGGCGATGGAAGAACCGTTGTAATGAACCGACAAGGTCTCGTGGTTGTAGCGGCGTCCGCCGCAGACTTCGCACTGCACGTAAACGTCGGGCAGGAAGTTCATTTCGATGCGCCGCTGGCCCTCGCCCTGGCAAGCCTCGCAGCGTCCGCCAGAAACGTTGAAGGAGAAGCGTCCGGGTTTGTATCCGCGCTCACGCGATTCGGGCAGCATGGCGTAGAGATCGCGAACGGCCGAGAAGATTCCGGTATAGGTTGCTGGATTGGAGCGCGGCGTGCGTCCGATGGGAGACTGGTCGATGCGAATGACCTTGTCGATCAGCTCGGCTCCGGTAATGGCTTTGTGAGTGCCGGGCTCCTCGCGCGAACGATAGAGCTGCCGGGCAAGCGCGCGATACAGGATGTCATTGACCAGGGTTGATTTGCCGGAGCCGGAAACACCGGTGACAACCGTCATCACGCCGAGCGGAAACGCGACGTCGAGATTCTTGAGGTTGTTCTCGCGCGCGCCAAGGATGGCGATGGCTTTTCCATTCGGGCTGCGGCGCTCGGAAAGCATGGCAATCTGCTGGCGTCCGGCGATGTAGGCGCCGGTGAGCGAGGCAGGCGAGTTCATGATTTCGGCGGGTGTTCCGCTCGCGACCAACTCGCCGCCATGACGGCCGGCGCCGGGGCCAAGGTCGATGACATAGTCGGCGCGGCGGATGGTTTCTTCATCGTGCTCGACCACAAGCACGGTGTTGCCGAGGTCGCGCAGGTTTTCGAGCGCGGCAAGAAGACGCCCGTTGTCGCGATGGTGCAGGCCGATGGAAGGTTCGTCGAGCACGTAGAGGACGCCGCGCAGCTTGGAGCCGATCTGGGTGGCGAGGCGAATGCGCTGGCCTTCTCCACCGGAGAGTGTGGCGGCGGAGCGGCCGAGTGACAGGTAGCCGAGTCCGACGTTGTGCAGAAATTCAAGGCGTTCGGTGATTTCGTGGGCGATGCGTCCGGCGATGGTCAGTTCTCGGCCGGTCAGTTTGATATTGCGCGCGGCATCGAGCGCACGCGCAATCGGAAGGCTGGTGAAATCGACAATGGACATGCCGTTCACTTTGACTGCCAGGCTTTCCGGACGCAGACGCTTGCCGTGGCAAACTGAACATTCGGTGGCCGACATGAAATCGAGCAGATAATCGCGATAGGTTTCGGAAGTGGAGGCGTCGAGATTCTGCCTGAGATGGCCGAGAATCCCCAGAAAACCTGTCTTATTTCCGCGCTGGTTTCCGCGCTGGCCCCCGCGCTGCGGCTCGCCGTTCAGCAGAAGGTTCTGAATCTTGTCGGGAAATTTCTCGAAGGGCGTCGTCAAGTCGAGGCGATAGGCTTGGGCAACCAACTGCAGGCCGTGAATCAGGTTCTGCGATGACGAACCGGGACCCAGCCCGCCATCGAGCAGCGGCTTCGACCAATCGACAATCACCTTGCCAGGATCCAAATCGTAGCGGCTTCCGAGGCCGTGGCACTCGGGACAAGCTCCGTAGGAACTGTTGAACGAGAATGATCGCGGCTCGAGTTGCGGAACGCTGATACCGCAGTCGGGGCAAGCCAGGCGCGCGGAGTAGAGCGTCTCGTCTCCGTTGACGACGGCGACCTGGACGAGACCGCCGCCAAGTTTCATGGCCAGCCCGACCGAGAGTTCGAGGCGGTGTTCGATTCCCGGTTTCACCAGCAGACGATCCACGACGACTTCGATGGTGTGGTTCTTGCGCTTGTCGAGGGGTAGGTCGTCCTCCAGGTTCACCAGTTCGCCATCCACGCGGGCGCGGGAGAAACCGTGCTGGACAAGCTTCTCCATTTCTTTTTTGAATTCGCCTTTGCGGCCCCGCACGATGGGCGCCATGATCATGACGCGATCGTCCGGCGTAAGCGACATCACGCGCTGCACGATCTGCTCGGCAGACTGGCGGCTGATGGGCTTGCCGCAATTCGGGCAATGGGGCACGCCGATCGAAGAGTAGAGCAGGCGCAGGTAATCGTAGATCTCGGTAATGGTGCCGACCGTGGAGCGCGGACTGCGGCTGGTGGTTTTCTGCTCGATGGAGATCGCTGGACTGAGTCCGTCGATCGAGTCGACGTCGGGTCGTTCCATCTGGTCGAGAAACTGGCGGGCATAGGCGGAAAGCGTTTCCACGTAGCGCCGCTGGCCTTCGGCGTAAATCGTATCGAACGCGAGCGAGGATTTGCCCGAGCCGCTCAGGCCGGTAATGACCGTCAAAGTGTTGCGAGGAATCTCGACGTCAATATTCTTCAGGTTGTGCTGGCGCGCGCCGCGCACCGATATCCGGGTGATGGCCATTTACGCAGTACTTTGTGGACTTCCGTAACGTGGACGGGTCCTAAGAATTGTTGGAGAGTAGAGATACGCAGTTCGATTCCCGTATCTTAGTTGTTAACAGCGACGGGGGTCAAATGCGGATAAAGTAAATTATTTGCAGCCGCGTGCTTCACCGGTGGCTGCCAGCAAGGGCCCGTAACGTGAACGCAGTCTTCGTAGGTTTCTTAATTAGCAGCACTGCAATTTTAAGCGTGATTTTGGGTGTATTCGGAGCGTATTGCGCGATTTGCGGCGTGTTGGCCGCCGTCAACCCCTCTCGATCATCCAATGCCCTTCCGGCGTTGGTACCCCATCAAAGCCACGTGAGCGGCGACTAAGCGCACCGCCGCAACCTCTATCTATTCATGAAATAGTGTCTCCCGTGCGTACCCGGAGATAACAGGCTACTCCTGCGGCGGCTGCGGTGGCGGCTGCTGCTGCGGATTCGGATTAACCAGGGCTCCGCCGGACTGCTGCTGTTGTTTGCGCAGCTCCTCCAGAATCTGCTCGGGGGTCTTAGGTCCAGCGTTGGGCTGACCTTGCTCTGCTTGCTGTCCCTGCTGATCCTGGGCACTGGGCTGTACAGGCTGTACAGGTTGTACGGGCTGGGCCTGATTGTCGGCGTTGTCGTCGGCGTTATCCTCATCGTCTTTATCGTCGTCTTGGGCATTCGCCGTTTGTGCACTCACGGGTACGCGCCCGGCTAGCGGCCGGTTGAACGGCTGGGCCGGGGGAACTCCATTCGCCGTCGCACCCTGATTACTGCTCGCGGCGAGTTCTGCCGCCGATGGCTTGAGCATAAGGATCACGCTCGAAACCGCCTTGGGATCCGAGTTTGACCCCAGCATCACGTAATTGAACGAGGTGCCGTTGAGCAATAGCGCCAGCACATCCCGTGGCGCTCCCGGGCCCAGGTCCGCGACCACTCGCTCGCTGGCGCCCTGAGGAATTTCAATCGAAGCCCCCGTCAGCTTGCGCACATCGCGCAGGATTTCGCTTAAAGTCGAATTATGAGCCGAGATCGCCAGCAACCCGCCTTCATAGCTGACTTTCGCGGGTGTTGCCGGGATCTGGTCCATCGGCACCTGACTCAGCGGACCGCTTTGTAACGGCGGGAGCACGAGTGGCTTCGGGGGCTGGGTCTTGGTCTTATGGGACTTGTGCAGCGGGGCCGGGGTTGAAGTCGGTGCCGCGGTGGGGGTTGAGGTCGGCGCGGCGGCAGGCGCCGGTGTCGGCGCGGCGGCCGGTGTCGGCGCGGCAGCCGGGGCCGATGTCTGCGCAAGAAGGGCCGGAGTCACCAGCAAGAACCCCAAAGCAATCCATCTGCGTGTACGCGGCATCGGAAATCTCCCCGTTTTTGCGAGCGGCTGGTGGTTCCGCAGCCACTGCACCTTGGCTGATTCTATCACCGCTAGGACGCCGGGCGGCCTTATTTCTTGCGTGTGACGACCTAAGTCCCATTGCACAGGTATAGCCCTTGCAAGCATTTAGACTGCCTTCGTCTTTAACTGCGCGTAAAATGCCAGCGGAGGCTTTCGTTTTGGGTATTGCTCCAGAACCCACGCTTCGGCATCGACGGCGCGGTCGGCGATGGCACTGGCTGTGCCTGCTGCTGCTCGGAGCATCGGCCCACGCCCAGACCTGCCAGAACGCCGCGGACATGGCTGCCCCCGTGCGCACGGCCATCGAAAACGCAGCCCAACGCTATTTCGAAATGTCGGCGCGCGGCGATGTGGCTGCCTTGCAGCAGAACTCCATCGCCTCCGTGGCGGCCAGCTTTGCCGGAATCGAAGCCGCAGTCAAGGAGAACCAGGCCGCCTTCACCGGGGCAAAAGCAACGCTTCGGCCCCCCTTTTTGCTGACCGTCGATGGCCCGGGACCGCTCGAACGAGCTGAATTTCTGTGCGGAGTATTCGGGCCGTCGGGTCAGACGAAAGGCAGCGCCGTATTCGTCCTGAATAATCTGCCGCCCGGCAAGTACGGCGTAACCATTCTCGACGTGAACGGCGGCCAGGAACCGAGGACGCTGGCTTTCGTCCTGCAGCAGGCAGGCGCCGACTGGAAACTGGCGGGTTTTTACGCCAAAGCCGCGCAGGCGTCCGGACACGACGCCGCATGGTTCACGCAACAAGCCCGCGATTTCAAGGCTAAAGGACAGATTCACAACGCCTGGTTGTATTACCGTGAGGCGAGCTCCCTGTCCGCTCCCGTGGACTTCATGAGCACCCTCGCCACCGACAAACTCTACGACGAGGCCCAGGCAGCGCAACCCGCCGATGTGCCTGCGAACGGAAGCCTTCTCGATATGAGCGCCGGCGGCAAGGTCTATCATCTGACCGATATTTTTCCCCTGGCCGTGGGCAACGATCTTGACGTGGTTGTAAAGTATCAAGCCGCCGATGTATCGAATTCCGCGCTCACGTTTCCGGAAAACACGGCCGTGATCAAGGCACTCGTGGCGAAGTTTCCCGAATTTCGCGAAGCCTTTGCCGGAGTAGTAGCGCGAGCCGTCGACCCCTCCGGCCGCGACTACGGTTCGCTCCTGGAGATGAAGGAGATCAAGTGATTGAATCATTGAGTCATTGACGCATTGAATCATTTGGTAGAGCGACTCGATGATTTAATGACTCAATGATTCAATGCTCTCTCCAGAGTCTTTTCCAATCGAAGGATGAGCCTGAGGGAAGGGGCTGGGCGGTAGCGGAGGAAGCTCCTTTCGGGGTTGGATTTTGACCAAGTGTAGCAGC
>Ga0224558_1001700_pt1 | contig 22136 bp, 21 predicted proteins | sample 714S32024metaG_FD_180682 | JGI IMG/M metagenome (GOLD analysis project Ga0224558, IMG submission 180682) | Peat soil microbial communities from Stordalen Mire, Sweden - 717 S3 20-24 | ecosystem: Environmental > Terrestrial > Soil > Wetlands > Peat | place: Sweden: Norrbotten County, Stordalen...
TTCTTCGGGATCTATCCGGCGCGGCGCGCGGCCGGGTTGGATCCCATCGAAGCTTTGAGGATGGAACGATGACGATCGGTTCGGTAGGTTCGGGAGTAGCCCTGGCGTTGACCACGGTGCGGGAGCACAAGATGCGCTCGTTCCTGACGGTGCTGGGAGTCATCATCGGCACTGGCGCGGTGATCGGCGTGGGATCCATCATCGCCGGCCTCGACGGCGCCATCACCAACATCCTGAAAAGCTTCGGGCCGAATACCATCGTGGTCCTGCGGGGAAGCGCCATGGGCGGCTGGACGCTGGAGGAACAGAAACGCAAGATGTTGACGCGCGAAGACGCTCTGGCGATCGAGGCGCGCTGCCCTTCGGTGGAACATGTCAGTCCCTACCTGTTTTCCAACTGGGACCAGCTCCACAAAGCGCGCTACAAGGGCAACGATAACTACCAACTTGACATCGGCGGCACCGAGGAGGGCTACGCCGCGGGCGGCACGGTCATGCTGCAAGGCCGTTTCTTCACCGATACCGAAAGCCGGCACCACATGCCCGTGGCGGTGCTCGGCGAAGACTTGGGTAAGTCGTTTTTCCAGGGTCAGGACGCAGTGGGTAAGTGGATCGAGGTGGATGGGCACTCGGTGGAAGTGGTCGGGGTGATGGAGCGGCCCGCGGCATCCTTCCCCGGACAGGACGACAACCGCATCCTGTTTCCGTATTTCACCATGCGCAAGCTGTATCCCAGCGCCAACGAGAACATGCTGATCGTGATCGCCTATGAAGGCATGCTGTCGAAGGCGGAGGACGAGGTGCGTACCGTCCTGCGCATTCAGCGCAAAGTGCCCAACGACAAGCCCGACAACTTCTCGCTTTCTACCGCGCAGCAGATGATCGAAGACTTCCACCGCATCACCGGCACCGTGGCGCTGGTGATGGTGATTCTCAGTTCCATCGGCCTGCTGGTGGGCGGCATCGGGGTGATGAACATCATGCTGGTGTCGGTGACCGAGCGTACGCGGGAGATCGGGATTCGCAAGGCGGTGGGCGCGCGCAAAGCCGACATCATCGTGCAGTTCCTGACCGAGGCGGTGGTGCTGACCGGCATCGGCGGCGTGATCGGGCTGTTCCTGGGGTGGTGCGTGTCGATGCTGGTGGGGCTGGTCTTCAAGAACCTGCCGACGGCGGTGCCGCTGTGGGCGGCTGTTTCAGGCATTATGGTATCGGTCGGGGTGGGTCTGTTCTTCGGAATCTGGCCGGCGGGACGGGCGGCGAATCTGGACCCGGTGGTGGCTCTGCGGTATGAGTAACCAAGGGCGCGTCTTGGCCTGCTCGGCCCGCACTCACGCGGGAACGCGTTCGGTACGCTTTAACTGTGGCAGGGCTTTGATCGATTTCCCCACTTTCTTTTGAGCGATGTGCGGTTCGTAGAGGCTTTGCAGGTTCAGCCAGAACTCCGCGACAAATGTGCCCCTCTGCATCGGGGCTGATGTGGGGCGGCCAATCTTGGCCGCAGCCGCCTTTTTAGGCGGCTCGGGCCGGCTGAAAGCCGGCTGCGGGCAAAATTGCCCGCCCCACAGCTCCCGGTGAAGGTGCGCACAAACGTGCAGCGCGCCGCTCTGCTATACTCTTCGTTTATGGCCTCCGCCGCCAGACATCGTCATCATCAAGGCCCAATTCACGCGCGGCGGGCCCTCGACTGATTCGACCCATATCGAAATAAGAAAGGACGCCCGCCGCGGGAAGCCCTCTGGGCCCGGCGGGTTTTTTGTTGCTATTGGCATGCATCTCGATTTTTCCAAGTTCGACGGGCTCATCCCGGCGGTGGTGCAGGATTACAGCTCAGGCCGCGTCCTGATGGTCGGCTACATGAACGGCGAAGCCTTCCGCCGCACCGTCGAAACCGGTTTCGCCACCTTCTACAGCCGTTCGCGCCAGAAGCTCTGGCTCAAGGGCGAGACCTCGGGCCACCGTCTCGTGGTCAAGGAAATCTCCACCGATTGCGACCAGGACTGCCTGCTGGTGCGCGTCGAGCCGCAAGGCCCGGGCGTCTGCCACAACGGCTACGAGAGCTGTTTCTACCGCCGCCTCGAAGACGGCCAGTGGGTGGAATCCGAGCCGCGCGCCTACGATCCCGCCGCGGTCTACGGGAGCCAGGCATGAAGCTGAAGCTCGGCATTCCCAAGGGCAGCCTCGAAAACGCCACCATCGATTTGTTCCGCCGCGCGGGCTACGCCATCACCACCAGCAGCCGGTCGTACTTCCCAGCCATCGACGATCCCGAAATCGAGTGCATGCTCATCCGCGCGCAGGAGATGGCCCGCTACGTCGAGGACGGCATCCTGGACGCGGGCCTCACCGGCCGCGACTGGGTGGCCGAAACCGAGGCTCAGGTGGAAGCGGTCGCCGACCTGATCTACTCGAAGCAGAGTTTCGGCAAGGTGCGCTGGGTGCTGGCCGTGCCGGAGTCGTCGGACTTTCAATCGGTCGGCGATCTGGAAGGCAAGATCATTGCCACCGAACTGGTCGGCACCACCAAACGTTACCTGGCGCAGCACGGCGTGCGCGCGCGCGTCGAATTCAGTTGGGGCGCGACGGAGGTGAAGCCGCCGGTGCTGGCCGATGCCATCGTCGAAGTCACGGAAACCGGCTCCTCGCTGCGCGCCAACAAGCTGAAGATCATCGATACGGTCATGGAATCCAACACCCAGCTCATCGCCAACCGCGAGTCGTGGCAGGACGCCTGGAAGCGCCGCAAGCTGGAAGACATGCGCATGCTGCTGGATGGCGCGATCAACGCGCTGGGCAAGGTCGGACTGATGCTGAACGTCCACCAGAACGATCTGCGCGCCGTCCTGGAGGTGCTGCCCGCGCTGAAGCGTCCCACGATTTCGCACCTCAGCGACGAGGAATGGCTGGCCGTTAATACCATCCTGGACGAATCCACGGTGCGCGACATTATCCCGCGCCTGAAGAAGGCGGGAGCGCAGGGGATCGTGGAGTATCCGTTAAACAAAATCGTCTTATGAAGAAGAAGTCAGAAGTCAGAAGTCAGAAGTCAGAAGGCGAAATTCTGTCTTCTGACTTCTGTCTTCTGTCTTCTGTCTCCTGTCTTCTGTCTTCTGTCTCCTTTTTCTTATGATCCGCATTCTTTCCCCCACTGCCATGCCCCGCCTTCTGGCGCGGCGCAAGGCCCGGCTGGCCGAGGCCGAGGAGGTGGTACGGCCAATTCTGAAAGCCGTGCGGCTGCGGGGCGATCGAGCGCTGCTCGAATACGCGCGCCAGTTCGATGCGCTCGACCGCAAAACGGTGGTGGTGCCCGCAGCCGATCTGCAGCGCGCCTGCGCCGGACTTTCGCCGGAGTTCCGCGATGCGGTCGAGACCGCCGCCGCCAACATTCGCGCGTTCGCCCGGATGCAGCTTCCGGCCGAAACGCTGCGCGAAGTGAGTCCCGGCCTGCAACTGGGGCAGGTCGTGCGCCCGCTCGACACGGTCGCGGCCTACATTCCCGCGGGCCGCTATCCGCTGCCTTCCACCTTGATGATGACCGTGATTCCCGCGCAGGTCGCCGGGGTGCCCAACATCTGCGTGGCCTGCCCGCGCCGGGTGCCGGAGGTCCTGGGGACGGCGCGGCTTCTGGGTGTCGAGCGTGTGTTTCAGATGGGCGGCGCGCAAGCCATCGCGGCCTTCGCCTACGGTACGCGCACGGTGCCGCGCGCGGACCGCATCGTCGGCCCGGGCAGCATCTACGTGGCCGCGGCCAAGAAGCTACTCGCGGGCGATGTGGGAATCGACTTCGTGGCTGGCCCGACCGAAATCCTGATTATTTCCGCCGATGGCAATCCCCGGCATCTCGCGGCCGACATGCTGGCGCAAGCCGAGCACGATGTCGATGCGGCTGCCATCCTGCTGACGACTTCCAAACGGCTCGCCAATGCGGTGGCAAAGCAAATCGAGCGGCAGCTTTTGGATCTGCCAACCGCCGCCGTCGCACGCAAGGCCATCCAGCGCAACAGCGCCATCATGCTGGTGCGGTCGCTCGAGGAAGCCGTCGAGCTTTCCAACCGCTTCGCGCCCGAGCACCTCAGCCTTCCGGACGACCGGCTGCTCGCGCGCGTGCAGCATGCAGGCAGCATCTTCATCGGCCCGTTCAGCACGGAGGCTGCGGGCGATTACGCATCCGGACCGAATCACGTGCTGCCCACCAGCGGCGTGGCGCGTTTGCGGGGCGGGCTGTCGGTGGCCGATTATTTGAAGGTGATTTCGGCGCAGCGCCTCAGCCGCGAGGCGCTTGCCGCGCTAGCTCCCGCTATCACCACGCTGGCGCGCGCCGAGGGTCTGGAAGCGCATGCGCGCTCCGTCGAGGTGCGGGTCAATGAGTAAGCCAGCCCGCCTGCCCAAAGGCGCCATAAGCCCGCGCGAGGCCGTGCTCCGGATGGCGCCCTACTCGCCGCCCACCGCGGGCCGCGCCGACAAACTGCGCCTCGATTTCAACGAAAACACGGTGGGATGCTCGCCGCGCGTCATCGAGTCTCTGAAGCAGCAGCTCGATGCGGGCGGCCTCGCCGTCTACCCCGAATATGGCGCAGCCAAAGCCGCCGTGGCCGAGTTCTTCCGCGTTCCACAAGACCAATTCATCTTCACCAACGGCACCGATGAAGCCATCCAGGTCTTCATCAACACCTACGTGGACGATGGCCAGGAAGTGCTGCTGCTGCGCCCTGCTTACGCCATGTACCGTTTTTACGCGGAGGTGGCCGGCGCCACGGTGCGCGAGATCGATTACGACGGTCCCGCGATGGAGTTTCCGCTCGCCGGCGTGCTCGACGCCATTACGCCGTCGACGCGCGCCGTGCTGATCGCAAACCCGAATAACCCGACCGGCACGGGACTCTCGCTCGCGGCCATCGAACGCATTCTGAAGCGCGCGCGCAAGGCCGTGGTGTTCATCGATGAAGCCTACTTCGAATTCTCCGGCGTCACCGCGCTGGGCCAGATCGAGCGCTCGCCCAACCTGTTCGTGAGCCGCACGTTTTCCAAGGTGTACGGCATGGCAGCCATGCGGCTGGGATGCCTGTTTTCGCATCCGGCGAATATTGCGTACCTGCACAAGGCGCAGTCGCCTTACAGTGTGAACACGCTGGCCGTGCTGGCGGCGCAAGCGGCCGTCCGCGACACGGCCTATATCGAGAATTACGCGGCCGAAGTGTTGGCGGCCCGCGAGCTGTTGTGCGACGGCCTGGAGCGGCTTAAGATCGGCTACGTGCCCAGTTGCGCGAATTTCGTGTTGATTCGCGCCGGCCGGCGCGCGGTCGAGATCTGCGACCAATTGCGCGGCCAGGGTATCCTGGTGCGCGACCGCAGTTACGAAGCGCCCGGCTGCGTGCGCATCACGGTGGGGACGCGCGAGCAGACGCGCCGCCTGCTCGGCGCGCTTGAGGAGATATGGCTGCAGCGTTGATCGTCTTCGATATGGACGGCGTGCTGGTGGACGTGAGCGAGTCCTACCGGGAAACCATCGTGCGCACGGTTGAACATTTCTCCGGCGTTGCGGTTACGCGCGCCCAAATCCAGGACTACAAAAACCAGGGCGGCTTCAACGACGATTGGAAGCTCTCGCATCACATGATCGCGGAGCACGGCGTGGCCGTCGAGTTCCAGACCGTGGTGGATTGCTTTCAGGGCATGTTTCATGGGAACGGTACGGATGGCCTGATCCTACGCGAGCGGTGGATGGCGCGCGACGGCTTGTTCGACCGTCTCGGGGCACGCTTCGATTTCGCCATCTTCACCGGGCGCATGCGCTGGGAGGCGGAGGTCACGCTCCACCGCTTCGCGCCGGAGTTGCGCTTCGATCCCATCATTGGCGTGGACGACGTGACCGCGCCCAAGCCCGCGCCGGAAGGTCTGCTCAAGATCGCCGCGTCGGCCGGCGGCCGCAAGATCTGGTACGTAGGCGACACGGTGGATGACGCGCGCTCGGCCAGGGCCGCGGCCGTACCGTTCATCGGGATCGCCTCGCCCGACAACGCGCGGCGCGCCGAGGTGGCTTCGCTGTTCCAAGCCGAAAAGGCCGTCGCTGTCCTCGACGACATCAATCAACTCGAAAGCGTACTCGTCTGATGCGCACTGCCACCATCCAACGCGACACCAAGGAAACGCAGATCGGAGCCTCGCTCAAGATCGAAGGCCTCGGCCTCTATCAGATCTCAACCGGTATCCGCTTCTTCGATCACATGCTGGAGTTGTTCGCCAAGCATGGCGGCTTCGACCTGAAGCTCGAAGCGAAGGGCGACCTGGATGTGGACCAGCATCACACCGTCGAAGACGTGGGCATCGTGCTGGGCCAATTGTTCGCGAAGGCGCTGGGCGACCGGCGCGGCATCAATCGCGCGGGCTACTTCGTGTTGCCCATGGACGAGACGCTCGCCGTGGTGGCGCTCGACCTGGGCGGGCGGCCCGCGCTGGTCTACCGCGACCTGGTGCGCGTGCGCCTGGTGGGCGATCTGCAAACCGAACTGGTGGAAGATTTCTTCGGCGGCTTTGTGAATCATGCCGGCGCCAACCTGCATGCGCGCGTGCTTTACGGCCGCTCCAGTCACCACAAGATCGAAGCGATTTTCAAGTGCTTCGCGCGCGCTTTGAAATACGCGTGCTCCACAGACCGGCGGCTGCGCGGTCAGTTGCCTTCGACGAAGGGACTCCTATGATCGCCATCCTGGACTACGGCGCCGGGAACCTGCGTTCGGTCGAAAATACGCTGGCGGAAATTGGTGCCCGGTACACGCTGGTGCGCGATGCGGCCGGGTTGCGCGATGCGCGGAAGATCGTCCTGCCCGGCGTGGGCCACTTCGGCCAGATGATGCGGGCGCTCGACCAGATGCAGGTGCGCGACGCATTGATCGAACGCATCCGCGCCGGGGTGCCGTTTCTGGGCATCTGCCTCGGCTTGCAGGCGTTGTTCGAGCGCAGCGAAGAAGCGCCCGAAGCGCGCGGCCTGGGACTGTATGAAGGCACGGTACGGCGCTTTCCCGCCGATGCGCGCGTGCCGCACATGGGATGGAACCAACTGGATGCGTGCTGCGCTTCGCGGCTGCTCGACGGCCTCGACGCGCATGCCTTCGTCTATTTCGCGCACAGCTATTATGCGCCCACGGTCCCGCAGACCGCGGCGACTTGTACTTACTCGCTGCCTTATACGGCCGTGCTCGAATCGGGCAACACGTTCGCGGTGCAGTTTCATCCGGAGAAGTCCGGACCAAGCGGGCTGCGCGTTGTGCGGAATTTCGTGGAACTATAAGATGCTTGCCAAGCGCATCATTCCGTGCCTCGACGTGACCGGCGGCCGCGTAGTCAAGGGCGTCAACTTCATTCACCTGCGCGACGCCGGCGATCCGGTGGAACTTGCCGGTCGCTACAACCAGGAGGGCGCCGACGAGTTGGTATTCCTGGACATCACCGCATCGAGCGACGCGCGCGCGATCATGGCTGGAGTGGTCGCCCGCACCGCGCGCAAGGTGTTCATCCCGCTGGCGGTGGGCGGCGGCATCCGGTCGGTGGCGGACGCGCGCGGCATTCTGCTGTCCGGCGCGGACAAGGTTTCGGTGAACACCGCGGCCGTGCGGCGCCCCGAATTGATCACCGAGTTGAGTCAGGAATTCGGCGCACAGGCCGTGGTGCTGGCTATCGATGCGCGCCGGCGCGCGCCCGGCGCGTGGACCGTGTATACGCGCGGCGGGCGGGATCCGGAAGACCTAGACGCGGTTGCCTGGGCGGCCCGCGGCGAAGATCTGGGTGCGGGCGAAGTGTTGCTGACTTCCATGGATACCGATGGCGTGCAGCAGGGCTTCGATTGCCAACTGACCCGGGCCATCTCGCGTGCAACACACATACCGGTGATCGCCTCCGGAGGCGCCGGCAAACCTGAAGACTTCCTGCGCGTGCTCACCGATGGCGAGGCCGATGCGGCGCTGGCGGCGTCTGTCTTTCACTATGGAACTCTACGCATTGCCGACCTGAAGGAATACTTGGATCGAAGCGGCATCCCGGTGCGGAGGGTTTGATGATTTTCCCTTGCATCGATTTGCTGGACGGCAAGGTCGTTCAGCTTGTGCAGGGCCGCGAGAAGGCGCTCGAAGGGGACTCTCCGCTCGAAATGCTGCGCCGGTTTGCGGCCTTCCCGGAAATCCAGGTGATCGACTTGAATGCCGCGATGGGCACCGGCTCGAACGACGCTCTCGTGCGCCTGTTGGCCGCGCATGCCCGCACGCGCGTGGGCGGCGGCGTGCGTTCTGCCGATCGCGCGCGGGCGCTGGTCGACGCAGGCGCGCACAAAGTGATCGTGGGCACGGCCGCCTTCGCCGCGGACGGCATCAACACGGCGTTCCTGGCGGATCTGGCGGCCGCCATCGGCAAGGAGCGAGTGATCGTCGCGCTCGATTCCATGAAAGGCCGCATCGTGGTAAAGGGCTGGCGCGAGTCGACCCGCTTGCGCGCCGAGGATGTGCTGGCAGCCTTGGAGCCTTACTGCGCGGGCTTCCTGTGCACCTACGTGGATAAGGAAGGCATGCTGCAGGGCACCGATCTCGACTGGTTCCGGCGGTTGCGCGCCGCAACGCCGCTGGAAATCACGGCGGCGGGCGGCATCACCACGCTCGAGGAAGTGCACGCTTTGCTGGAGATGAACGTGCATGCCGCGCTGGGCATGGCGGTCTATACCGGGCGGATCAGGCTGGAGGATCTGGCGAAACTAGTGCACGGCGTCCCCAATCCTGGCGCGTAGTAACGCTCGGACGGCGTTGCAGAGGCGTGAACGAGAGGCGTCGTGTGAACTGCCACGCGGGTAGCCGGCGAATCAACAGCTTAAGTTTCAATCCTCATGCCGAGACTGCATGGGACTGGTTTTTGGAATCGTGTTCACGCTGCTCTCGACTAGGCGGGGCATTCGCTTGACGACGTCGACAGGGCAGTAGCGAAAGGGGGGCTCCAGCCTTCGGCAAGCCCGTGCCCTTACGCTGTCTGCTCATGCGCGACCGTTTCAGCGCGCCGCACCCTAACTTTCACGTCTACGCGGGAGCCGAGCCGATTGATGACCGACATGAGACGATCAACCGTGAACCGCCCGAGATCCGCGTTGCGGATGCGTGAGAAATCGGCCGCCGCGATGCCCGTACGGCCCTGTGCGGCGCGAACAGTGAGGCGTTCCCGGTCGAGCGCCTTGATGATTTCAGCCGCGAGGATCGCCTTGAATTGCTCCGCATCGGCGTTCTCATGCTCCAGATCGCGGAATACATTGCCGCTCCCCCGCACTACTTCCAGCTTTTCGCCTTTCATCGCAACATCTCCTTCAATCTCCGCAAACGATCCTTGACCAGTTCGATTTCGCGTTGCGGGGTCTTGATGCCCTGCTTCGATTTCTTCTGGAACACATGGACGCCCCAGATTTCCTCGGCGAACTGCACCGCATAAACCACACGGAACGCATCGCCCCGGAACGGCAGCGCAATCTCGAACACGCCCGAACCCAGGCCGTGCATTGGCTTTGCGACGTCGGCCTTGCCGCCCTCTGCGGCGATTGTCAGTGCCGCAAGACAGATCGACCTGGCACCTTCCGGGAACGTCTCGAATTCCTTCAGCGCTGCTTTAATCCACGAAACAGGTCGTGTTTTTCGGGTCATGGGCCGTCCGCTGCCATTGCCCTCATCCCCTCAGTGTTGTCATATTTGACAACACTTGTCAAGAATGAATGCCCGCCGAATGCCCGCCGACCAGGCGTGATTCTCTCATGCGGCCGCCAGTTCGCATCGGAGACCGGCTTTCTTTCCCAAAAACTGGTAGTGGGCTACTTCATCTCTGAAACGCCCGGCGCGTCGTTCCAGGCCGTCTCCGCCGCCGTCGGAATGAAGGTCATAGCCCGCTCGGTCACGGCGCAGATGGTCAGGCTTGGGTTCACACCCAGGTTGGCCGCCAGCACGGAGCCGTCGCAGATGTACATATTCTTATATCCGAAGACGCGGTTGCGCTGGTCCACCACACCATCGGCGGACGAGCCGGCCATTGGACAACCGCCCAGAATGTGTGCGGTGCCGGGGACGTTGAACAGGATCTCGGTCACCATGCTCATGGGCGTGCCCCCGATCAGTTGGGCGGCCTTGCGCGCAAACTCGTTGGCTTGCGGGATGAAGGTCGGGATCTTCTGGCCCTGGCTCACCAGAATCTTTTTGAACGGATAGAACCAGCGGCGGCGCAGGCGCATGTCGATGTGGCGGTCGAGGGTCTGCATGCACAGGAAGATGACCGATTCGCGGGCCCAGCCGAAGGGGTGCAGCGCGCGCGCCGTGCGGATGGGATGGCGCAGCAGCGAACGGAAAAGCGTGCCGAGCCAGGCGAGGATGCGCGCGCTGCCTGGGCGGCCGCTGGTGAGCAGCGTGGCCAGCGGACCCATGGCATCGGAACCCGCGGGGTAGCGCACGACTTCGATGTGCGTCTCATCGTCGAGGTAGATACCCGAGCCGATGGCGATGCCCTTGGAAAAATCCTCGCGGCTGCCGGGGACGCGCACGCCGATGAGCGATTCGGCGTTGGTGCGCACGCGGTTGCCGAGTTGATCGCTGAGAGCCGGCAGCGAGCCTTTCAGCTTCAGGCGGAAGAGCAGGTCCATGCTGCCCAGCGCCGAAGCGGCAAAAACCACGCCGCGGCAGGTGAAGCGGCGGGCATGCTTCCGAAGCAGCGAGATGGAATTCACCGTGCGCACTTCATATCCCGCGCTGCCGTCCGCGGCGCCGCCCAGCGGCGTCACATCCACGACCCGGGTTTCGTCGAAGATCCGCGCGCCGCGTTTTTCGGCGAGATAGAGATAGTTCTTATCGAGGGTGTTCTTCGCATGGTAGCGGCATCCCACCATGCAGCCGCCGCACCCAGTGCAGGTCGATCGCTCGGGACCTTCGCCGCCGAAATACGGGTCGGGGTAAGTCTTGCCGCCGGCTTCTCCTTCGGGCGGCTCGAAGACCGCTACGTCGGTATGGTAGAAAGTGTGGCCCACTCCGACGTCGTCGGCCGCCTGTTTGAGGAAGTGGTCGGCCGGGCCGAGGATGCGGTTTTCGACGACGCCGAGCATCCGTACGGCCGTTTCGTAATGGCGCGGCATTTGGGCTTTCCAGTCGGCCAGCCCGGCCCAGGAACCGCTGTCCCACACGGAATTTTGCGGCACCAGCATGGTGTTCGCATAGGTGATGGATCCGCCGCCCACGGCGCAGCCATGCAGGATCGTGACATGCTTGAAGTACTCGATGTTGAAGAAGCCGCGGAGAGCCAGGCGCGGGCGCCAGAACCAACGCCAGATCAGCCAGTTGGTCGAGGGCAGGTTCTCGGGCGTCCAGCGGCGCCCCATTTCCATTACCGCCACGCGGTAGCCTTTTTCGGTCAGGCGATGCGCCGTCACGCTGCCGCCGAAGCCGGAACCGATCACGATGAAATCGAAGTCGGGGCTAGAATCGGACATAAGGGTCTCCTTACATGAAGGACACTCCTGATAGTACCTCCTGGCGGAGGAGCTTTCAGCTATCAGCTATCAGCTATCAGCTATCAGCTTTTTGTAGAATTCCGCGGTGAAGTCGGCAATCGACCGCGCAGGCTTCGCCGAGGCCAGGTTTTTCAGAAGGGCTTGCTTATCGGCATCGCTGCGTTCCTGGCCCAGTTTGAACTTGCCCTCCAGCAGTTCGATTTGCATCTCAAAACCGATGACTCCCGCGATGAGGCCATTGGTGTAACTCTCGGGCAGCTTGGCGAAGTTATAACTGGAGCCGGGACCCTCGAACTTGGCGATGAGCTGCGCCAGCAGATCGTGAATGGCCTTCGTGTCCGCGATGGGCTTTGGCCGGCCCGTGGCGTGGGCCACGGCGAAGTTCCAGGTGGGCACCGATTCCGGCTTGGTGTACCAGGTAGGCGAGATGTAACTGTGCGGACCGCGAAACACCACCACGGCGGGCTGGCGGCCATCGAACAGTTTGCTCTGCGGGTTCTGGCGGGAGATGTGTCCGAAGAGCGTGCCGTAGGGCGCGGCGGATCGATTGAGGAAGGTCGGAATGTGCGTGATGCGGATGCCGGGGCCGGCGGTGACGAGATCGGCGAAGGCGAATTCGTCCATAAAGTCCTGGAGGAGTTTGCGGTCTTCGACGAGATGGGGTTTGGGGATATAGAGCGAGCCGGGCGACGGCTCTTGCGCGTTCAGATCCAGGCCGGCGGCGGCCAGGCCGAGCAGCAGGTGGCGGCGGTTCATGGTGTGGGACCTCCCTTACAATGGGCTGTTGACATCATGCCACGAATTCCGGAGCCGCTGCACGCGCTGCTGGCGAACCTGATCGATTATGCGGGTCTCTATCCACCAGCGGGTCTGCCGCTGCCGGCGGTGTTGGAGAATTACGAAGCGTACCTCGCGTCGGCGGAGAGCTGGATGCTCAACCGCCTGGTGCTGCCCGCGGCGGTGCTGCCGGAAGTGCGATTGCGGGACAACTGGCGTGTGACGTTACTGGTGGAGGGCGAGCCTGGTCCGCTGCCCGCGCAGGTGGAGACGCTGGAGACCAGGCTGCCGCGGCGGCTTTCGCTCGCGACCTATTGTGAGGCGCCCATCGGGCGGATCGGGGGCGATGCGTTTGCCAAAATACGCACTGGCGGCGTGACGGCGGAAGCGACCCCTTCCTCTGAGGCGCTGGCCGATTTCCTGGGTGCGGCGGCATCGCGGCGGATCGCCTTCAAAGCTACGGCGGGGCTGCACCATCCGATGCGTTCGGCCACCATGCACGGGTTTGTAAACGTGTTTGTGGCGGCGGCGTTCGCGTGGCATGGGGCGGAGCGCGGCGTGATTCTCGATGTTCTGAACGATGGCGATGCCGGTGCTTTCCAGTTCTTGGCCGGCGAGTTGCGCTGGCGCGGACGAAGCCTCGCGGCAGCCGAGGTCCAAGGCGCGCGCCGCGATTTCGCACACAGCTTCGGCTCGTGTTCGTTCACGGAACCCGTCGCGGACTTGCGTGCGTTGGGATGGCTGGCTTAGGGTGACATCGATTAGCCGGCGACGACCCCGCGACACTCGCCGAAGCCGATACGCGTGAATCCGTCGCGCTCGCAGTACCCGCGCAGAATCACCTCGTCGCCGTCTTCCAGAAACTTCCGGACTTCGCCAGTGGGCAAGCGGATTGGTTCGGCCCCGCGCTGGGTCAACTCCAGCAGGCAGCCGCGCTCTTCGGGCGACGGCCCGGATACCGTGCCGCTGGCCAGCAAGTCGCCCGATTGCAGGTTGCAGCCGTTGCTCGAGTGATGCGTGAGTAACTGGGCCAGCGTCCAATACAGGTTCCGAAGATTGCCTCGGCTGAGGCGCATCGGCTGAAGGCCCGCCTCGCGCATCTGGCGCGATGCGATATAGACTTCCAGCGTTACGTCGATGCCGCCACGTTCCCGATCCTCCGCCGCGTTCAGATAGGGCAGCGGTTCGGGGTCGCCATCCGGACGCTGGAACGCGGGCACGCGAAAGGGCGCAAGGGCTTCCATCGTCACGATCCAGGGAGAGATGGTGGTGGCAAAGCTCTTCGCCAGGAACGGTCCCAGCGGCTGATACTCCCACGACTGCATATCGCGCGCGGACCAGTCGTTGAGCAGACACAGGCCGAAGATGTGCTGTTCCGCCTCGGCCATGGGGATTGGCTGGCCCAGCGCATTGCCAGGGCCGGCGAAGAATCCCACTTCCAGTTCATAGTCGAGCGACCGCGTGGGCCCGAAGACAGGCGCTTCCGCCGCCGGGTCCTTGGACTGACCGCTCGGCCGGTCGACGGGCGTGCCGCTGACAACGATCGACGAAGCGCGGCCGTGGTAACCGATCGGCACGTATTTGTAATTCGGCAGCAGCGGGTTGCCGGGGCGAAAGAGGCGGCCCACATTGGTGGCGTGGTGGACGGATGCGTAGAAATCGGTGTAATCGCCGATGATGGCGGGCGGCAGCATTACCGCTTCTGCCATCGGCAAGAGGAACGGCTCGACGGCCGCTTGATATCCGCTGCCGGCGCGCAGCAGTTCGCCGATCCGTTTCCGCAGCGGCGCCCAATGCTTGCGCCCGAGGGCCATCAGCGGATTCAGGACGCCGGCGGTGCAGGCGGCTATAGCCGGGGCGCCGAGACCTTCCAGCAGTCCCGCTTGCGCGCCGCGGCCGAGATCCAGGATGCGGTCTCCGATGGCCACGCCGGTCGCGCACGATGGACCGCCGCGAAACACTCCGAACGGCAGGTTTTGAATAGGAAAATCGGCGCCGGGTCGATTGGCGGATTCAACCCAACTCGACAGTTGAGGATCGTGCGAGCTGTCCAAAAAAGAAAATGGTTCCAAGTGACCCGATCTCACAGCCAAACTCCCCGCCGGCATGCAACGGCACAGAGCTTTGCTACCAGGATCGCCGGGTGTCGTCCCTTCGGCTCCCCGCCGCCTTCTTTCGAAAGCAACGGATCAATGCTTCCAGGCTCACCTGCCAGCTTTCCTGGCTGGAACCGGTATCTCGAAGCGGCCTTTCACTCTCCCGAAACGACTGCCCGTCTCCAGGCTACCATTTCGAGGTCAAAGCTCCCGACCTGCTCCTTCGACATCCTGCCGTTCGTTCGTCCTGCCCGTTCGGATTCCGATTCCCCCACGCGCTCCGGTTCGCCCCGATACGCGCGGGATCGTTACCGCAATCCCGTTGCCTGACTCCCGTCCGGCACTCCCAACCCTTCCTCGGATCTCCACTCCCCTTCGGGGCCTTTCGGACCCTTAAGGATCAAAGCGTTCAACCCGATTCCTGGCCGGGAAGTTCACCTTCCAAGCGCTCCCGATTGCCCATCACTCCCCGACATCGATTCTATTTTATTAGTTACGATGCCGGATCACCGCTCCAGACTCGCTAAGCGTTCAGAGGCTTGCTGTTCCTCAGACCTCTTGGAACCTCTGTCATCATGCACCCTCGGCTATGTTACAGTCAAGTGAAAAATCGATTTCAGACCTGTTTTCCTCAGATTCTATTATTTGTATTTTCATGGGCTTAGCGAATAGGGCCGGTGTACTACCTGTGGAAAAAACGTAACAATAGCGTCTTGTTCCAGTGATTCGCTGTGGGGCAGGCCATCGTTTTTGTGCCCTGCCGAGTTCAATGATCGTCTGCGCCACGCCGGACTAGCTGCCGGGTGGCTGGAAGAGGATATTGCCTGGCCTGCCGAAGGCGCTGCGTACTGTACGGATTCGTACGGAGTGCGGTCCTTGTTCCAGGCCGGCGGGCAGCCGGGAATTCGCTTGCCAGCAGCCGCTCCCCAGATCCGTAAGGAACAGCACCGGTTGCACGGCATCTTCAATCCGCAGGACTACGCTGTCCCGATCGAGCGCCGTCTCCGCTGTCCGAAAACGACAGCAAACGTATTCGTTGCGATGGCCGTGAAAGACATCGGACTCGGTCATGCCGTTGCGAACTTCATAGATGACCGGCGGCGGCTCGGTGGGCGCGGCCCGCTCGACAGCGTGGCGCGGCGGACGATCCCGGCGGGCGCCCGCTGGCTCGACGGCAATGGTGAACGTGTTGCTGTACGAACTGCCCGCCGTACGCATGCGCACCCGGTGAGAACCCACGGCCAGACCCGGAGGCACGCGCAGATTGGCCTGCCATTCCTGCGCGCGCAGATTGGCCAGCACCAGGACCGGCGCGCCGTAATCGTCGATATCGATGCGCAGGCGGTCGCGCGTGAGATCCGGCGCCTCGCTGCGGAAATACACGCAGGCGTATTCATCCTTGCCGGGGTGAAATTGAATGTCGTGAGTGCGGTTGTTCACCGCGGAATAGAGCAGCGGCGCGGGTTCCGCGGGATCGGACGGGGCCGGCTCCCAACGGCGGCGGCAAGTGATACCGGCGCGGCGGTCGGACACGTACTCGAGACTGACGCGCGCGAAGCCCGCCGAACGGCAGAGGGCCGCCGCGCACTGGACGCTGGGACCGAACCAGTTGTCGATCTGCCCGCCCAGTTCGTCGGTTTCATAAAACTCCATGGCGCAAGGCGCGGAGCCGTCGTCGGTGACGAACGATTCCACGAACGCCGTGTCCCTGGTGATGGCGCAGATCTTCTCCAAACCCAGCAGCGGATTCCGCAGGTGGTAGAGCACGCCGAAGAACAAGACAAAGTCGAACAGGCCGACGCTCTCCGGGGTGAGCTCGTCGACATCCAGAATGCGGTAATCGACATGCGAGCCGAGCATGCGGTGCGCTTCGCGGAACTCCTCGAATTCCACGCAATCGACCGCCACCACCTGGGCGCCGCGGCGCTCCATTTCGAAACTGCACCAGCCCGTCCAGGCGCCTACGTCGAGCACGCGCTTGCCGGTGAGATCGGCGGGGATGGGAAAGGCCGCCAGGCGTTGCTTCAATGCATCGACGCCGATCATGCCCTGGACCACGTTGCCATCGGGCAGTTCGATGCTGTGATACCAGCCCTTAGTGGAAAGCAGCGCGACCTGCCGCTGCACCAGTTCGTAGAACGTTGGATCGCCCGCGGCGCGCTCGACCGGCATTGAAACCATCCTAACCCGAACATGGGCGGCACGGGGTCGCCGGCGGCCCATCAGCGCGGCGGCAGCGGCGTGGGGGCGGCCGCGCTATACTTACGATTTGCCGCTCAATCGTGGAAGGAAGCTCGTCCTTTACTGCCTGATTGTGTTCGGATCGGTGATGGTGGGCGCGGTCGCCGCGGAGATCTACCTGTCCTATCACGCGCCGCAGCGCTTCAACCTGCCTTTTTATAATGTCCTCTATCCGTACGTCATGTTCCGGCCCCTCGAAAACGCCAGCTACGAGCCGAAGGAAACCTTCGCCATGTCGCACTTCAAGAGCCGGGCATCCGTGTACACCAACGAGGACGGTTTCCGTATCCCCTCGCCGCACTACAAGCTGCCGGAGGAGAAGCCGCCGGGCCAACTGCGCATCGCTTTCCTGGGTGGCTCGCAGGTGCAACTGGGCAGCACGTTCGACACCGCACTGCCGGGGTCGCTCAGGAGGGTTCTGCGTGAACAGTATCGTGGCCGAGATATCGAAGTGATCAATGCCGGCATTCAATCCTGCGTTTCGCGGCAGTCCATCGCACAGTTGTTGTTCACGGTGGTAGGCTACCATCCTGATATCGTGATCCTCTATGACGGTGTCAACGACCTCGGCCTTCCGTTGAGCTACGACTCGCGGGCGAATTTCCCGTACAATTTCCAAACCATGCAGGAGGCGTGGGACCTTTACCGGCAGGAACGGCGGCAGCCGCTGTGGCGGCTGGCGCTCGAGCGCAGCAATCTGTATCGTCTGGTGCGCGCGCGCCTGCACCCCGGCGAGCGCAAGATGATACCCAGCGCAGACACGCCGTTCGCCGGCAGCAACGTGCTCGCGCCCAGCCGGATCGTTCGCGACCAGAATTACGTCAGGAGCTGCGTGGTGGCCTACCTTTCGAACTGGCGAAAGCTGATCGAGCTTTCCACGGCCTACCACTACCAGCCAGTTTGCATACTGAGCACCACCGGCGGACTCGCGCCCGAGTATGCCATACCGGAGCTGATGAAATCGACCCACATGGACCGCGCGGCGGCGCTGCAGTGGCAGCGCGCTCTCGAAATGCTCTTCAACGAGGCGAGCCGCCAGATTGCCGAGATGCGCGGCTCGTATCCCGATGTCGCGTTCATCGACTTGGCGCGCTTTCTCAATCCGTCCGAAAATTATTTCTGGGATGGCGTCCACGTCTACGACGAGGTCAACATGGTGCTGGCCGAACGAATTTATCGGGATATCCGGCCGCGGGTGGAGCGCAGCTTGCGCGAGGTCCGGTAGGTGCAGGCTGCGGGTTTGTACGCCCCACGGCATCCGCAGGACACTGGCATTGGCGTTCCGAGCCGTCTCTCCTCTAACCGCCGCGCAGAATCTTGGTGGCCGCTCACTGCAATCGCGCGATCCTCGTCGCGTCCGGATCGCACCCCTGTGAAATACCTGTAGCGGCTTTCCTGCCGATGGTGATGAAGAGTGCCCCATCCCGGCCCCCCGTCATCAGCATCTCGACTTCGGTCAGAAATCGACTCATGCGGGTGCCCTTACTGTGCCGCTCAAACAGTTTCTCGTTTGCCGTAAACGGCTCGGACCCTATTTTCGGAATGGTCATCAGAAACTGGAACCCGCTCGACTCGAACCATTCGATGGCCTCGCTGAAGGTGTGTTTGCTTTCGTGTGGGTGTTTGTACTGGTCCATGAACCAAGCGCGCTTCCTGGCTTCATTGTAGTTTTTGTTGCGCATGTGATCGTCAAGAAACGAGAAGCCGTCGCCCAGGTTCCGGAATATCCATCGTCGGAAGTCAGTGGGCAGCCGTCCGATCTTGTTATACAGGCCGATCAACAGAACACCTCCGGGCTTGACCAGACGTGCAAGGGAGCGAAACCCGCCCAACGGGTCACCGGTGTGGTGCAGCACGCCACTGCAAATCACTACATCGAGACGGTTGTCGACAAAGCAGGGCCGAAACAAGTTCATCTGGAGGAACGCAGCCTGGTTGACGCTGAACCGGTCTCGGAATCCCTTCGCCAGCCGGAGCGAATTCAGGCACATATCCGCACCGAACACCTTACGCTTCCAGGAGAGGCCCAGAAAATTCGTGAGTTGCCCGGTTCCGCAACCCACTTCAAGAACCAATGAACCGGCCGGAATCTGCTCATCCAGCAATCGCGCGAAGATTCCGCGGCTGGCTTTGCGGGCGAGGCTCTCCCGAGAGTCTACCTCGTCGTAGTTTGGGAAGGGGTTTGCCTCGTAAAACGTCTTAACGATCTGGGTAAGGTCTTCTCGATCCGTCCGGCCTTCGTTAGGCAAGAATAGCAGCGGGATCCCATCCTCCGAAACGGGATACGAGGCCCCGCACGCTTTGCACGCAAATTCCGACCCACCTAATCGCAAAGCGCCCCGGCAATTCGGGCACGCCAGGAGCTCCAAATGTTCCACCAACGGTTCGTACAAGCTGGTCGGTACCTCCGTTCCGCACCCAATCCACACCGAAGCATAACAGGTCGCCAACTTAATGGGCAGTGCCGAATCCACAGCCTCCGTGGAAATGCGCCGGAGACTCCGGTAGATGCAGACCGCGCCGCCGCGCCGCCTATGCCAGGCCCTGCTGAACTGCGTGCTGCTCGCAGCCAGCGTGCTGCTGTTGGCCGGCTTTCTGGAGGTGGTGCTGCGCCTCGCCTTCGCCCGCAGCCAGGGTTTTTCCATGGAAATGTGGAAGTATGCGGTGTCGCTCAAACAGCCGGTGCCCGACGCGAGGCTCAGTTTCGTGCACCGGCCGAACCGTGCGGCCTTCCCTATGGGAGTCCAGTTTTCGATCAATTCCATGGGGCTGCGCGACCGCGAGTTCCCGCGCGAAAAACCTGCCTGCGTGTACCGCATTGTGCGGCTGGGCGACTCCACAACACTGGGATGGGGCGTTCCGTTGAGTGGCACCGCTCCCAAAATCCTAGAGCGCGAATTGAACGCCGCGGGGCACGGCCGCTTCGAGGTGCTCAATGCCGGAGTGGTCAACTACAACACGGTGCAGGAGGTGGAGCATTACTACCTCACCGTCGACCGCTCATTCCATCCCGACCTGGTGATCCTGGAGTATATCATCAACGATGCCAAAGCGGTGCCGCGCGAGCGCAGCGTCGGTCTGCTGGGCCGCAGCAACCCGGCGGCGTTCACCCTCGCCCGTCGGCAAGCTCGCTGGAAACGGTGTTGTTACAATGAAGGTTGCCTAAGAGCCAATCGAGACCATGGAGGGCCGCGGGCATGTACGGCGGCATCGTGCTCGCCGCACTCCTGGCGGCATCGATCGCGGCTGAGCTATACCTTGCGCACCGTAGCGCGCCCCGCATGGCCTTGCCGTTCTATAACCGCTTGTATCCGTACGTGATGTTCCACCCGTACGAGAGCTACATCTGGGAGACGCGGGAGACTGCGGATATGTCTCACCGCAAGAACCGGATCTTCGTTTATACCAACGAGGACGGGTTCCGCGTCAGATCCGCCGGTTACAGGTTGCCGAAGGAGAAGCCCGCGGGGCAGTTGCGCATCGCGGTGCTGGGCGCTTCGCAGGTGGAACTCGCGAGCACTTTCGAGACTACCATGCCCGGGTCGCTCGAGACCTTGCTGCGCCGCCAGTATCCGGGGCGGGATATCGAAGTGATCAACGCGGGAATCCAGTCCTGTGTGTCGCGGCAATCGATTGTCGAGTTGGAGGTCACGGTGGTCGATTACCACCCCGACATGGTGATCTTTTACGATGGCGGCAACGATCTTGGGTTGCCGCTGACCTACGAGTCGCGGCCGAATTTTCCTTACAATTTCCAGACCATGGAAGAGGCCTGGGACCTGTACCGGGAAGAGCACCGGGAGCCGTTATGGCGCATCGCTCTGGGGCGCAGTTATCTGTACCGCGCCATTCGCGCGCGGCTGGAAGGCGGCAACAAGAGGACGATACCCACGGCTGACGATCCCCTGGCGGGGACCAATGCCGTGTCCCCGGACCGCATCGTTTCCGACCACAACTTCGTGGCCGGCCACGTGGCCGCGTATCTTTCCAACTGGCGGAAGCTGGTGGAGCTGTCGCGGGCGTATGGTTACCGTCCGCTGTGTGTGCTGATTCCGTCCAGTGCGTCGCTGGACGCCAATTATGCGGTTCCCAAGATGGTGGAATGGTTTCACCTGGATCGCGAAACCGCGGTGAAATGGGTGCGCGCGTTCGATGTTCTGTACGACGAAGCCGGCGCGCAGATCGAGCGGCTGCGGCCGGCCTACCCGGAGGCCACGTTCCTGAATCTGTCGCACGATCTGACTCCGCCGGAGAAATACTTCTGGGACTTGGCGCATATTTATGATGAAGCGAATATGATCGTGGCCGAACGGATTTACCGGGAGATCCGGCCGGGGGTCGAGTCGGCTCTGGCGAAGACCGGGCATTTGCATTGATCGTGGGGCAGGACTCCAGTCCTGCGGTCGACGTCCACGTCGGCCAGGCGGCCTGAGAGGCCGCTGCAGGCCGGGGGCCTGCCCCACTTCTGCTCGACTATCGACTGGGCGGCGGAGCCGGGTGTGCTGTGGCTTCGCGGCCCAGACGCAAATTCTGAAAGTCTTTGCCGCCTATCACGTAATACCAGTCGGCGAAGCGGTCGTTGAGTTCGCGCGCGGTGCGCTCGCCGGCGCCGGCATCGCCTCCGTAGGCCGCGGCTTTGGCGGCGTCGAAATGCACCATCACAAAAAGATTGCGATTGTCCGAAGGCGCGCCGGACTTGGTATCGCCCGCGGTCACGTCGCCGAAGCGCAAGGAATACATCAGGCCGTTGTTGGTCTCCACCGTCATGTCGCCTTCGCTGGAGAAGACACGGCCCTGCGGCGTGAAGAAGTAGCCCGCCTTCTGCAACGACAGCGCGGTTTCGAGCGTAAGCTGCAGCTCTTCGTGGCGCAAGCCCGCGGCCAGACCCGGCGGCTTCGGGCGCACGTCTACGATCTTCAAACCATCCAGCGCGGCAGCCATGGCATGCACCGCGGGCAGGCGAATCTTCTCGCCCGCGGCGGCTTTCCACTCGCCTTTATCTTGCGTCAGAACGGTGGTCTCCGCATTGCTCATGCGGCCCGCGGTGGGATCGATGTTGTAGCGGTTGATGGTCACCTTGCGGATCGATGCGCTAGCGATGCGCAGCAGGCCCGCGTTCACCCAATCGGCAAAGCGCGCCGAGGGATCGGCGTCGGTCTTCACCGCGTAGGTGCGCTTCTGTCCGGGCACGCGCACGTAGCGATAGCCGGGCTTGCCTTCCACCGGCTTGCCCAGGATGAAATCGGCGAGTACGCCGCCGTTGGCGTCGCGCAGCGTGACACGCTTGCCGCGCCCGGTTAGGCCGCTGGCTTTTTCATCCAGGGGGTCGACCACGCCATACTTGGCATGATCGAGCGGCGAATCCGACCGCACCATGTCCTTCTTTAGATACATGAGGGCCGCGGCGGTCTTGGCCAGGCGGTCGCCGATATCCACGCGGTAGTTGTAGCGCGAGGCGATCACCCACTTGCCTTGCTGGAGCTGCACCTTGAGCGGCAGGGCGGTGGCGGTGG
>Ga0224558_1001701_pt1 | contig 22121 bp, 16 predicted proteins | sample 714S32024metaG_FD_180682 | JGI IMG/M metagenome (GOLD analysis project Ga0224558, IMG submission 180682) | Peat soil microbial communities from Stordalen Mire, Sweden - 717 S3 20-24 | ecosystem: Environmental > Terrestrial > Soil > Wetlands > Peat | place: Sweden: Norrbotten County, Stordalen...
GATCCGGGCTTCTCGGCGAGCGAGCCGCGGAGCACCACCGAGGAGGCGAGCCTGGGCAGCGGCCGCACCGAGGTCGTCTGGCGCGGGCGTGACGGCAACCTCTGGAGGGCTTACAGCCCGTCGCCGGGCACCTGGCAGGCGGCGGCGAGCCTGGGCGGCGGCCCGCTCGGCTCCGATCCCTTCCCCATCGGAAGCCAGCCGGGAGTGGTCGACGTCTTCTGGCGGGGCACCGACAACGCGCTCTGGCACATGTGGTACACGGACTCCGGTGGATGGCAGGGCCCGCAGCGACTGACCCCACCCAACTTGCTGGCCTCGGACCCCCATCCGATCACCAACGGCGCGGGGCGCATCGACGTCTTCTGGACCGGGGCCGATGGCAACCTCTGGTCGATCACCTACCTGCCCGGCAGCGGCTGGGGCACCGCCGCCTCCGACGGGGCCGGCCCGCTCGGCTCGGATCCGGCACCCGTCTGGGTGGCGCCCGGGGTGATCGACGTCTTCTGGGAGGGTACCGACCAGGGTCTCTGGCACGAGTTCTCCGTCAACGGCCGCTGGTCGGGGGCCGAGAACCTGAGCCCGCTTCCGATGGGATCGCCCCCGACCGCGATCGCGGCGGCGACGTACCAGGTCGAAGTCTTCTGGGAGGGCTCCGACACCCATCTCTGGAGCGTGGCCTACGACAACGGCTGGCAGTCAGCGCGGGGGCTCGGCAGCGTCCCGCTTGGCTCCGAGCCGGAGCCTGACCTGATGGCGCCTGGGGTGCTGGACGTCTTCTGGGTCGGTCCTTCGACCAATCTCTGGCATGAGACTGACATCTACGGGAGCTGGACGGCGCCTTCGTCCCTGGGCAATGGACCGCTCACCACAGCGCCAGCGGTGGTCTCCTCGACCCCGGGGATCATCAACGTCTCGTGGCGTGGTTCTGACGGCAACGTCTGGCATCTGGCGTACGACAATGGCTGGCAGGCCGCCGCTAACTGCCTCGGCGGCGGCCCGCTGCCGTAGGGGCGCCGCCGGGGGGGCCCACCTGATCCCGCCGATCTGTCCTCAGGGCCACATTGCCGTGGCCCCGACCGAGCGGGCGGTCCCGCCCCCACCAGCGCGGGCTGCCGACTGTGACAGGCGTGCGACGCAACTCCCCCCACGAATCCCCTCGTGCTTGGCATACTGTGGCCCCGGTCTCGCGGGTGCCGCCTACATGGGCATACGTTCGATCCCATGACAACACGTCAGTGCAAACTTCTCAGATAGTCCGCATCGCGGACCCTTGCTACGCGTCGATCCGCGGGCCGCGAAGGCGCCTGCGGGTGTCCGGCGTCGGGGACTTCTTGCCCCCAGAGCGAGTTCTCGGTCGTGCTTTCAGTGCCTGATCCACTTATCCACGACACTGAAGGCGCGCCCCGTTCAGGCCGCAGAACGCAGGGTCTGAACGCGAAGGCGGTGTCCCACGGACCGTCCCCAGAGCCGATCGCCACCGGGCACGATGCGAACGCTGTCAGGCGCACGCCGCGGAAGCGAGACGAGGCGAGGAGCCAGTTGGAAGACGAGCGGCGCAGGCGAGCCGAAGCCGAGACCGATCTTACCCTCCAGACCGAGGCTTACGAGACTGACTTGCGGTCCCTTCGCCTGATTCGCCGCCGTGAGGAGCGCCTCCGGCTCCGCCAAGAGGTACTGACAGAGGCGCTTTTCCACGCTAACACGGAGCTGCAGCGTGCGGAAATCGTGTCTGCAGAGTTGTCAGCGGTCAAGGGCTCGGCCTTCTACCGAGCAGCTATGGGCTACCGACGCGCCGTCGAGCGAGTAGCGCCCGAGCAATCCATCAGGCGCCGCGTTTACCGCGCTCTGGTGCGAGCCCTAGCCCCGAAGCCTCCGGACACTGCCAGCGCCGACAGGTCTGACATGGTCCCGTTCTGCCTTCCTACCGCCGCCGATCCCGCAGCGACGATCATCATCCCGGCGCATAACGACTGGGCGCTCATTGCAGACTGCCTGAGGTCGATTGCCGAAGACGCCTCGGGTACCCCCTACGAAACCATCGTCGTGGACGACGCGTCCACCGACAAGATCAGCAGCCAGCTGTCCCACGTGTCAGGCGTCACCATTGTTCGGCTAAATCGCAATCGAGGGTTCGCGGGCGCGGTGAATGCGGGGCTCGAGGTCGCGCGGGGCCGGTTCGTCGTCCTTCTCAACAACGATACGGTTGTGCGACCGGGCTGGCTGGACGCCCTGGTTGACACGGCGGAGGAGAGCAGCGACGTTGGCGTGGTCGGAGCCAAGCTCGTTCATCCAGACGGGCGGCTCCGGGAGGCTGGGGGCATCATCTGGCAAGATGGCTCCCGTTGGAGTTACGGCCACGACCAAGACGCGTCGGATCCTGCCTACAACTTCCGCCGAGATGTCGACTACTGCTCGGACGCGTGCATCCTGGTGCGCCGCGATCTCCTTGACGGGGTGGGCGGCCTGGACAACCGGTTCTCGCCCGGCTTCTACGAGGACGCGGACCTCGCCTTCTCGGCTCGCAAGTTCGGGTATCGGGTCGTCTATCAGCCCCTTGCCACTGTCGTCCAGACCGAGAGCGCGAGCCGCAATACCAACATGTCATCCGGCATCGAAAGCCACCCGGCACTTAACCTAGAAGCGTTCCGGACGAAATGGCACAGCGAACTCGCTGCACAGAGTGCGGCGGCTCCGCGCTCGGTGAGACTTGCTGGTTGGCGCTCCTCCGCTGGGCGTGCCCTCGTGATCGACCATCAGCTCCCGACTCCAAACCAGGATTCCGGCTCGCGCCGGATGTTCGAACTGATCCGCCTTCTGAGCGAGTTTGGCTTCGGCGTCACCTTCATCCCTCATAACGGCACCGATCTTGCTCCGTACTCTCAAGCCCTTCGGGATCTGGGTGTTGAGGTGCTGGAGGGACCGCACCGCCTGCCTGAATTCCTAGGCGAAGTCAGCTCTGACCTTCGGTTGGCCCTCCTGTGTCGGCCTTTCACCGCGTGGCAGTACCTGCCCGTTGTGCGTCAGTCCAGCCCAGAAACCAAGATCATTTACGATACAGTGGATCTTCACTTCCTCCGGCTGCGCCGCGAAGCAGAGGTCAACCAAAGCGCGGACAGCAGCCGCGACGCAAAGCTGCATCACGATATGGAGTTGACGCTGGCGAGAGCGGCCGATGCCACCCTCGTGGTATCGCCTGCCGAGCGGGATGTCCTGCTGCACGAGGACTCGAGCCTAAAAGTACACGTGGTGCCAAACATTCATCGGCACGAGCACCCGGGACCCCCCTTCGCCCAGAGGGAGGGGATTCTATTCGTTGGCAGCTTCCCTCATCTGCCCAATCGCGATGCGGCTCACTGGCTGGTCGAGGACATCCTTCCACTCATCCGCCACCAGCTTCCGACCCTGCCCGTTCTCCTCGTCGGGAGCCAACCGACGGACGATATTAGGGAACTGGCGGGTGACGGGGTCCGTGTACTTGGTTGGGTTCCGGACCTCACCGACCTCTATGAGAGAGCCCGTTTGTTCGTGGCGCCTCTGCGCTACGGCGCTGGCATGAAGGGCAAGGTGGGTGAGAGCCTTGCTTACGGTCTCCCCGTGGTCACGACGCCGATCGGGGCAGAGGGCATGGGGCTGCAGCACGAGGACGATGTGCTAGTCGCCGAGACCGCCGAGGACTTTGCATCCGCCGTCGTCAGAGCCTACTGCGACGCGGGGCTGTGGTCGAGGCTGGCAACCTGCGGACGGCGTAGCATCCTTCGGCGCTTTTCGCCCGACGCGGTCCGCCCGCTGCTCGCAAGGGTGCTGGCCGACGTCGGTGTGCCCGTGGCCGTGAGCCGGTAGCGGTCCAGATCACCTCCTTGGAGGTGGCGGACGGCTTGAGCCTTGGCGTGCTCATCGGCTCCTCGCGCCACCGGCTGCTGAGCAGCGGCCGTCGATCCTGGAGTTAGTTGTGTCCCCCCAAGCGGGGACACCGAAAAGAGAGATACAGTACAAGCTGTACTGTCCGGCCGACCGCCGGATCCGCGCTGAGAGCAGGCTCGCAGCACGGCCGTGGCTCCAGGCAATCTCATCATGTCGCCACCCCATCTCACCGTTTGCACTCTGACGCGCAACTCTGCCGCGTCGCTGGAGTTGTGGGCGACCTCTGCCCGTGAGTATGCCCACGAGATCGTCATCGCCGTCGACGCATCCTCCGACGATGGGACCGATGAGATCGCCCGCCGGGTCGCGGATCGGGTCTGCCTCGTCCAGCATCCAGGCTTCCTTGAGCGCGCGGCCGACTGGCTGTTCCGCCAGGCCACTTGCGAGTGGGTGCTGCAGCTCGACGATGACGAGGTCCTGGGTTCTGAGTTCGCGGCCAATGTCTCGCGCCTCCTTACGTCGGAAGACCTGACCCACTACTATTTCGAGCGTCGTTGGCTCGTCAGGCAGGACAACGGGGGGATAGGATGGCTCACCGGCTATCCCTGGAGCAATGATCCATGCCTCCGGCTCTTCAGGAACATCGGCAGCCTGTTCTGGCACCCACTGGAGATGCACACGCAAACCTGCGTGCTGGGAGCGGGCAAGCTCCTCGGTGTCGCCGAAGGCACTCTCTATCATCTCGACCTTCTCTGGCGCACACGGCAGGAGCGAGAGCGCAAGGTGAGAGAGCAATACCACGGTGCCTGCGGAGACTTCTACCTCTTCGAGGACCGCTTCTCAGCGGAATTGGCCGGGCCCGTCGGCGACCCCGCGGTCATCGAGTTCGCCGAGACGACGCTCGCCAGGCGTCGGGCTGCGGATCCACCTTCGACGGAAGGGAGCAGGCGCGCTCCGTCAGCGTCGCCCGCGCCGGTCTCACTTGACGAAATGGCCGCTATGGCCCGGCGGAACTCGCCCGATCTCACCCGCTACGGAGTCGAGTTCCTGTCTAGCGATACGCCGGGGCTCATGCAGCAGGATAGGGCATACGCCGTCCACCTCACCGTGAGGAACGCAAGCGATGGGACTTGGGACACCGGCGCGGCCCGGGGCCCCGTTCACATCTCCTATCACTGGTGGCCGAAGAGCGGCGAGGAGGCGACGTACGACGGCGTCCGAAGTTGGCTGCCGCAGACGTTGGCTCCCGATGAGACGGTAGCCATCACGGCTCATGTGCTAGCGCCGTCACGGCAGGGGAAGTACGTTCTGGAATGGGACGTGGTGCAGGAGAACGTCTGCTGGTTCGGCCAGCGCGGCGCCTCGACCCTACGCCTGGACATCGAGGTGAACAGCTCGGAGGATGGCAGCCCAGCCCCATCCGCCCTCGCGTCACTGGATGGGATAAGGCCATAATGACCCGCCTCACCCCAGGCAGCCTCTCGTCGTGTCCACCTCATCATCAGTCGCGCCTCCTATTCGCAGGCTGTTGATCTTCGCTTCCTGTGGCGCGAGGAAGGGCTGAGGGGCGGGCCGATGAGCAGGAGGGCCGGTTTGCGGGAGACCCGATCCCCGGGAACTATCCGCCTTCGGCGGCCCCGGAAGGCGTGCGCCAGAGTGAACGCGCGTCGAGAATCCGCTTCACCAGCGATGCGGCGTCCACGCGGAACCGGTGCTCCATGTACTGCTGGCTCCCAGAGTACCTGTCCGGAACGCTGTCCACTCCCGCCCGGATGAGCCTGCAGCGAAGACCCTCCTCCGCGATCACCTCTGCGGTGAGGGATCCGAGACCGCCGTCGACATAGTGGGTTTCGACAGTCATAGCAACTGGCGCCGAACCGAGGAACGAGGCGATGTCATCGCGGGGGGCGGGTGCCAGGCAGGCGACCATTGCAAGACCGCACGACACGCCCAAAGCCTCGAGTTGGAAGCATGCATCCGCTGCTTCCGTGGCGATCGCACCCGTGGCTAGTAGAGCTGCATCACCGCCGCGGCGCAGGACCTCGACGTGCCCGATGCGGAAGCGACCCCCGAGATCTGGGAGCGAGGACCCATCGTTCTTCCCGATGCGGAAGTAGACGGGCCCAGGAACATCCCGCGTAGCGCGGAGTGCGGCCGCCGCCTGGGCGCCATCCGCCGGTGCCACCACCGTTATCCCCGGCTGCATGCGCATCACACCGAGATCCTCGAGCGCGTAGTGCGAGATTCCGGCCGCCCCGTACTCGAAACCACCGCCGATCCCGACCACCCTCACGGGCAGACCGTGAACGATCGCACCGTTGCGGATGAACTCGTACCCACGCAGGCTGGCAAAAGTGGCGATCGAGTATATGAACGGGATCCGTCCCGAGTGTGCCAGACCGGCCGCCACGCCTGCCATATTCTGCTCGGCAACCCCCACATTGATCACACGCCGCGGATGCGCCTCAAACAGGGGCTCGAGAACGTGATACCCGAGGTCCGCGGTCAGCAGCACCACGCGCTCGTCCTCGTTCATCAGGCGCTGAAGGGCACCGACGAACTCTGCCCTCATGGCCCAGTACCGAGAGATGAGATGGCTAGCGCGTAGTCCTCCTCCGACATGGAGGAGTAGTGCCAACGCAGCTGTCGCTCCATGAAGGCGACGCCCTTGCCGAACGTCGTATGAGCGACTACGGCGAGGGGTTGGGATCCATCGCGCTCGACGAGCCGCAGGGCGCTCTCGAGAGCGGCAGTATCGTGCCCATCGACATCGACGGCGAGCCAGCCAACCGCCTCCCATCTGGCGCGCAAGTCGCCGAGCGCGATCACGTCATCGGTGTTGCCCATCGCTTGCTGGCGGTTGTAGTCGACCACCACCACGAGGCGGCCGAGGTGGCGTTGAGCGGCGAACATGGCCGCTTCCCAGGTGGCTCCCTCGTCACACTCCGCGTCGCTGCAGATGACAAATGTCCGCCACGGCTCCTCACCAAGCTGGGCGGCCAGGGCGCATCCAGAGGCAAAGCTCAGGCCTTGACCGAGGGACCCCGTGGTGAACTCGACACCATGGATGCCATGCTGCGGATGGATACCAAGCCGACCCCCGTCCTCGCAGTACTCGAGGAGAAGCTCCTCGCTGAGCTCGCCACTCAGGTACAGCGCAGCGTACAGCGCCAGCGCCGCATGCCCCTTGGAGAGGACAACACGATCTCTCGCCTTGCCGCGCAGGCGCCCGGCCACGACATCGCGGTAGAGCACGACCATGATGTCCGCGATGGAGAGGGCCGAGCCAATGTGCCCTTCCCGGGCAGCATAGGCGCGGTCAAGGATGACGCGGCGAATCTCGACGGATGTCAGCAATGCTCACGCCACCAGAGGATGGTTTTCGTGAGACCGGCACGCAAGTCGACGGTAGGCGCCCAACCGGTATCGCGTGTGAGACGTTGGTGGGACCCGAGCCACCCCGGATGCCGCGCGGGGGCACCGAAATCGAGAGCGGCGCGAGGCGCAATCGTGTCTCGAATGGTCTCGGCTATCTCGCGCACGGTGCATGCGGCACCCGAAGCGAGGACGTACTGTCCGTGACACCCGTCGGTCGCTGCGGCGGCACGGAGCGCTCCGGCCACGTCGGTGCAGTACAGGGTGTCGCAGTACTGGTCCCCGGCAGTGAGGTGAGGGATCCGACCGGCGAGCAGCGCGCCGATGACATAGGGGATCATGTAGCTCGGTTCATCGCTCGGTCCGTAGGACGAGAAGAGCCGAAGCCACACGCCACGCGTGCCCCTCGCGCGTGCGAGGGGTTCGACCAGCAGACCGACCGCCAGCTTCCCGACGCCGTATGGCGTGGTCGGGCGGAGGGGAGTCTCCTCGTCGATGACCCCGCCAGCAGGGCCGTACTCAGCTTGTGAGCCGAGCCCGACGAAGGCGCTGCATCCGAGATCCGCGGCGAGGTCGAGCAACTCCAGGGTGCGTTGGACATTGCCGCGGAGGCGGCCGACCTCGTCGCGATCTGCGCCGTGAACCCCTTCCCAGGCCAGATGGAAGACGGTATCCGGCGCGAATGCCGCGATCTGGGCGCGGGCCGTCTTGAGTTGCTCCAGGTGCGCCTCGACGACGGTGAGACGGTCGACGACGTCTGCCAGGCGTCCTCGGTTACTTGCGGGGCGGACGAGCACCGCTGCCTCGTCCCCCTGCGCGAGGAGCAGGTGGACGAGATGGCTCCCGAGGAAGCCGGTGGCGCCGGTTACGAGCGCACGCATAGGCGGTGATTCTATTGCTGTTGCCAACGCGGTGGATTCCGGGCCCTCAGCCTGCACCCGCGATCCCCTCACCTCTGCTCCCCATCACTTCTGGCCCCCTGATGTGACGTTCGTAGCATCGCCAAGGATCCCACCTAACGCCCCTATCGCCCCATCCGCTCGCCCGCGGCGACCTCAGCGCCCGGCTCGGCGAATGCAGGCCGCCGCCTCCGGGTGGCACCCAGGGCGCTCGCCACCTGCGCCTGACGGAACAGTCTGCGCACGCTGCCAGGGGGGTTGTTGCTGAGCGAACACGGACCATGCCAGAATCGCGTGGTTATGCCGACGCTGCAGTGGGCGCTGTGAATCAGTTTGACCGACACTGGAGAGGGTTCCCATCGGGGGGGTGGACACTCCGGGAGGCTGGTGGCAGAGCCGTGCCGTGGCCGGGGTGATGGAGCGCACCACCACGACGCGCAAGAAGATCTCGGCGGTGATCGCCTGCTACAACGAGCTGGGAAGCATCCCCGAGATGCATGCGCGGTTGACGGCCGCCCTCTCCGCTTTGCCCTATGACTACGAGCTGATATTCGTTGAGAACGGCAGCCAGGACGATTCCCGTGCGGTGCTATCGCAACTCGCCGAGCGCGATTCTCATGTGGTTGTGGTGGTCCTCTCCCGCAATTTCGGCTCACAGGCCGCGTTCTCGAGTGGGCTCGAGCACGCAACCGGGGACTGCGCGGTGCTACTCGACGGCGATCTCCAGGATCCGCCGGAGGTGATCCCCGAGCTGGTTGCGAAATGGGCGGAAGGCTATGCCGTGGTATACGGGGAGCGCGTCAAGCGCAAGGCTTCGTGGCCACTTCGCATCGCCTACAAAGCCTTCTATCGGATCTTCAGCCGGCTGAGCTACCTCACCATCCCGGTCGACGCCGGGGACTTCGGGCTGATCGACCGGCGGGTGATCGAGGTCATCAACTCCATGCCGGAGGTTGACCGCTTTCTCCGTGGCCTGCGCGCGTGGGCAGGCTTCCGCCAATGCGGCGTCGCGTACCACCGCGCAGAGCGACACGCCGGCAAGTCGACCAACAGCATCGTCGGCCTGTTCAGCTGGGCGGTTAGGGGACTCGTATCCTTCTCGTTTGCCCCGCTCCAGCTGATCTCATTGGTGGCCGTCTGCGTTATCGCGCTGACCGGCGTGGGCATGGTGATCTACATGGTCTTGGCCTTTGTAACGCCCCCAGCCCCCCGCGGGTTCGAAACAGTGCTCATCTCCGTGCTCTTTCTGGGGGCGGTGCAGCTCCTCTGTCTCAGCATCATCGGCGCCTACCTCGGTCAGATCTTCCAAGAGGTGAAGCGGCGGCCGAAGTACGTCGTCGACTGTGTGATACACCACGCCACCGCGGGTGCGGGGGCTGATGAGCGAGACGACGCCGAATTGAGCGAGGCCACCCCTCGGGTGGCCACTCCGGGGCGATGATGCAGGTCGTCATCCTCTGCGGCGGACTGGGCACGCGCATGCGCGAGGAGACGGAGTTCCGACCAAAGCCGTTGGTCAACATCGGAAACCACCCGATCCTGTGGCACATCATGCAGATTTACGCTCATCACGGCTATCGCGATTTCGTGTTCTGTCTCGGCTACAAGGGCACGATGATCAAGGAGTATTTCCTCAACTACGAGGCGTTCACGCACGACCTGACCGTACACCTCGGTAGCGGGCAGCATGTTGAGCTCCTTCCGGACGCCGAGCCAGATGGTGACTTCAGGGTAACCCTCGCTAATACTGGCGAGGAGACCATGACGGGTGGCCGCATCAAGCGGATCCGCCGGCACATCGACGGCGATACCTTCATGGTCACCTACGGCGACGCTGTGGCCGACATCGATATCGACAAGGTGGTGGCGTTTCACCGCTCACATGGCAAGCTTGCCACGTTGTCATGCGTGCGCCCGACGTCCCGGTTCGGGGTGCTCGCCTTGGGCGCTGGGGACCGGGTGCAGGCCATCAACGAGAAACCTCAGTTGGACGGATGGGTCAACGCGGGGTTCTTCGTGTTCAATGTCGGCGTTTTCGACTACCTCACGGGCGACGACTGCATCCTCGAGAGTGGACCTCTGGACAATCTTGCGCACGACGACGAGCTGCGAGCGTACCGCCACGACGGTGTCTGGTACCCGATGGACACATATCGTGAGGTGCTGATGCTCAACGAGATGTGGAGGGCCGGTGAGGCCGGGTGGAAGGTGTGGAAGTGAGTGACTTCTGGCTCGACCGGCCCGTTCTCGTTACCGGAGCAAGCGGTCTTGTGGGTGGCTGGCTGGTGGCGGCTTTGCGCGCAAGGGGGGCGGCCGTCGTGTGCCTGATCCGCGACGAGGCTCCGGACTCCGTGCTCTGGCGCTCCCATGACGTCGAGAGGGTGATGGTCGCGCATGGCGACGTACGTGACCAGGCGATCATGGAGCGCGTCCTTGGGGAGTACGAGGTCGACACCGTCTTCCATCTGGCGGCGCAGACCATCGTGGGCGTCGCCAATCGAAATCCGGTTGCCACACTGGACGCCAACGTGCGCGGAACGTGGGTCGTCTTGGAGGCGTGCCGCCGGTCCCCCCTGGTTCGCCAGATTGTCATCGCGTCGTCTGATAAGGCGTATGGGACGGCTGAGGCTAGGACGGTGGAGGATGCGCGACTGGACGGCCGCCACCCGTACGATGTGAGCAAATCGTGCGCGGATCTGATCAGCAGGGTGTATGCGGAGACGTATGGGCTGCCTGTGGTGATAACCCGCTGTGGCAACCTGTACGGGGGAGGTGACCTCAATTGGAACCGCCTGGTCCCGGGCACGATCAGAGCCGTGCTGCGCGGGCGGAGACCGGTGATCCGGTCGGACGGATCGCCGCTGCGGGACTACTTCTACGTCGAGGACGGAGCCGCTGCATACCTGCGCGCGGCGGAGATGCTCGGCGAGCGGCGGGAGATCTCCGGGCAGGCGTTCAACTTCTCGAACGAGGAGCCGATGAATGTCGTGGAGATGACCCGGAGGATCCTGACCGTGATGGGAAGCGATCTGGAACCGGATGTGCGAGCCACAGCCCGTCACGAGATCGCCGAGCAGAGCCTGAGTGCGGAGAAAGCCCGGCAGGAGCTGGGATGGCAGGCCGAGTGGGATGTGGATTCTGGGCTGCGCCGCACTGTGGAGTGGTATCGGGAGTACCTCGCCGAGGTGACGCCGTTGACGACGAGTCCCGCGGTCGGGGGTATGTCGTGAGCCGTTGCCCGAGGCGAGGAGCCGACCCTGTCTGGCCGCTGGGCTGGCACTTAGGGTCCGACCGGGGCAGGGTGCGGGTCAGCCGCTGCGGCCAGCCGTGACACGCCGCAACCTCGCGCTGCGCGAGACGGAGGGATGGCGACCCCCGGCGCTCCGGAATCCGGGGCGGCTGCGCCGCTTCAGCGACCTGCAACTCGCCTCCATCTGGAACGACCTCCGACCGCTGCTGGCGAAGGAGACTGGCGTCGTTCTCGACGTGGGATGTGGCGAGCAGCCGTACCGGTCCCTGCTTCCCCCGGGCAGCAGCTATCAGGGTCTGGACATTGCGGAGTCCGGCGAGCGGTTCGGCTATGCACGAAGTGACACGCTCTACGTCAGCGGGTATCCCTGGCCGGTGGCGGATGGCTCGGTGGACCTCGTCCTGTGCACCGAGGTGCTCGAACATGTCCTCGACCCCGGAAAGCTGTTGAGCGAGGTCCAGCGCTGTCTCCGACCGGGAGGCCGTCTGCTCTTGACGGTGCCCTTCGCGGCGCGCTGGCACTTCGTGCCGTATGACTACTGGCGCTTCACACCCTCGAGCATGGCGCACCTCCTGCGGGAAGCCGGGTTTCTGGACGTGCGGATCTATGGGCGAGGCAATCCTCTGACGGTGGCCTCTCAGAAGGTGCTGGCGCTTATCGCGCCACTCCGGGTGATGCGGGTTGTCCTCTCGCCGGTCGCCGCCGGTGCGGCTCTCGTGGGCCAGTTGAGCCTCAAGCGAGATTGGGGGGAGGATTGCCTGGGCTACACGGTTCAAGCCCGGAAGCCTTCATGAGAGCGTCATCACCGTGACTGCTCAGTGAGCACCAAGAACCGGAGAGATGGCGAGGCATGAGCCCGTCGCCGGATCACGGAGAATCTCCGGTCGAGCAGCGCGACGCGCAGGGCGCGAGCTGGATCTGGTCCTCGGCCAACACGCTGGGTGATCTCTGGCCTGCGGCGGTTGCCGTCATCCCAGTCCTGGTGCTCTATCTCTGGCACCCGGTGGCCGGTAAGGACGGCGACCTGCTCCAGTACGTCGCCCAAGGGACGCTGGTGCCGCTGCTGCTGCTGCTGCTGGTTTGGCTGCTGCTCGAGCGGCGCCACGGGTCGGCGCGCCCCTTCAAGATCCGAGCGGTGCTGGGCGCTGTCACAGCGTGCTCCGCGGTGGCCGTTGTGATATGGCGGTTCAGCCCGTCGATCCTCATTCTGGCTCTGCTCCAGGTCGTCCTGACCCTGGTGATCCTGCGTCGATCGGTTCTGCCGGGGGCCAGCAGCTTCCAAACACTGATCACGGTGCTGCTCCTGCTGACCTCGTGGACCGCGGCACTGACCCTCGTGTGGTGGGGCCCGGACCCATCCAGCCCCATCCAGCTGATCAACGGTTCCGTCCCGGCGGGGATGTCGCTAGTCTCCTGGGTTGGCCCGCTGGTGGTCATCGTGGTGGCGGTATTCCTCGCAATCAAGAAGGTCCTCGCGGAACAGTCTGCTCACGGCTGGCCGCCCTGGTTGCCGGCTCTGCTTGCCGCCGGGATCCTCGCGTACGCCAGCCTGCAAACGTTCGGGCTGGCGGATCCCGGCATAACGACGGGCTGGGCATTCTACGTTGGACCCGCTGAGCTTGTTCGGCACGGAGGCTGGCTGCTCTAGGACGTCCCCTCACAGTACGGATTCCTCAGCGTGCTGGCGATTGCGTGGTTCCCGCTCAAGTCAGCATGGGAGTCAATGTTCGTCCTCAACGCGACCGCCACCCTTGGCCTGGCCCTCATCGTGTACTGGACGTTGCGGACCCCGCGGGGCGGAATCCTCGACTGGGCTGCTTCGGTGCTCATAACCCTCGCGGCCGTCTTCCTTCGCGCCGGACTTTTCCCCTCGTTCGTCGGTCCGTCGGCCTTCCCCAGCGTCGGGGGCTATCGTTTCGTCTTCTGCGTGGCCTTGCTCGCCGTACTTCTGCGCATAGCCCGAGAGGCCGACGGTCGGGTGCTCGCACGGTGGCTCGTTGCCGGGACAGTCCTGTGGCTCGTTTCATTGCTGTGGGCGGCAGAGGCGGCTGCATACGCGACCGCCACCTGGCTTCCTGCGTATCTGCTGCTTATCTGGCGCGTTTCCCGGCGGGCACCCAGGTGGCGGACACTGCTCGTCGCGGCACCCTTCCTCGCACTCGCCTGCCTGCTCGGAGCAGCTGTCGCCGTCTACGAGCTCGGGTTGGGACATCCTCCGGACTTGCATATGTACCTGGAGTACGCGGCGACGTATGCGGGGGGCTTCGGGTCACTGATCGCAGCCCCCGCAGGCCCGGCTCTTCTGTTGCTTCTGTGTCTTGCCATCTTGGGAACCCTCGCCGTGCGCAGCATTCAGCGGGCTGGTCCGACCACCCCCGGAGCGCCTACTTCATCGGTGCTTTCTTCGCGGTGTGGGCCACCTCCAGCTACTTCGCCTCGCGCAGTCACCCGAACAACGCGGTCAGCCTCGCGCCGGTCTACGTCGTGGCTCTGATCGGCGCGCTGCGCCTGACCTCAGGCGAGGGCTTTCAGCGCCTGCGGACTGTTTTGCGGGCCGTCCTCGTGCCCGTGCTGGCGTGCGTGCTGATTGGGGCGTTTGGGTATCTCCAGGCGATCCCCACCTTCATCCAAAATCCCCCGGCAGCAGTACTCAGCGTGCAGTCCGACTTCTGGAGCGACGCGCAGCTATCGGCCTTCATGCGCTCCGAAGGCATCGGATCCGGTGCGCCGGTCGCACTGCTCGACAACCCGGCTCTCTCGCAGCTGCCGCCGGGGGGAGGTGCAGGTCCCACGTATTGGTTGCCCATCGCCCCGTACGGCGAGATTGATCTGTTGGCAGCCGACGATCGACCGGTTTACTTGGAGCGTTTCCTGGCGCGTGCCCACGAAGGCGGTTGGCTGATCGTGCAGAGCGTTGACGCGGGCGAGTCGCACTGGGTGGTCGAGGAGGTGAGCAAGTGGTGCACGCCGGCCCGCGTTGTGACAGACGGTGACTGGACGGCGACCTACTCCCGCTACGTCGGGGCGGGAGCGTAGCCCGCTGGGCGCACTCGCGAGATCCGCCTGTGAAGCCTCGCTATCCGAGAGCGAGCGCCAGCACCACCGCGTCGAGGTGAGCCTCAGGCCGGACGAAAGCCGAAGGCCGCCATGTTGCCGGCCGGGAGGGGTATCAGCACGCGGCCCAGCGGGCGACGGCCCAGCATCGCCGTGAGACGGTCCTTGGCTGGGGGCGGGAGGGGAAACAGCCGCGCCCAGTAGCTGGCCGGGTACCTGTTGACGATAGGGCGCGCCGTGACATCGACCAGTCCAACTCGGTGAAGCAGCGTGCGTGCAGACGCGGTCGAGAACAGCTGCAGGTGCTCGATGTCGTAGATTGGTGAGCGGTCTCGGAGGATCCTCGCGGAGAGGGCTCGACGGTTGTGAGCCACCAGAAGAAGCGCTCCCCCGGGTCGCAGCATCTGGACTGCCTGTCGGCAGACTGCGACCGGGTCGCTGAGATGTTCGATGGTTTGGAAGCAGGTCACCAGACTCAGGCTGGCTGGCTCGCAGAGCTCGGGCCCGAAAACACCGTGACGAATCAGCGCCCGGATCCGCGGGTGAGCGCGCTCGATCGGCGCGGCGGATGGCTCCACACCACTAATGCGCGTGAAGCCTCGCCGGTCGAGCTCCCGAAGGAAGGACCCGTCACCGGTCCCGATATCGAGCGCCCCGGTGCGGTTCGGAAGCCGCCCCACAATCTTGTCCACCAGACGTCCATAGGTGTGGCTCGCGAGTCGAGCCTCTTCCTGGCTGTCATAGGCGGCCTCCTCGTACGCCTCGGCGAGAGCCGCGGATGCCGGGGCGGGATCGGCGTACACGAGATCGCAGGAACAGCAGCGCACCAACTGGTAATGCATGTACTCGGGAAGCTTGCGCGATGCGAAGGCGAAGGCGTCCAGGGCGTCCATCTGGAGCTTGGCCGGCAGGAAGGGGACAGGCCGGCCCTTCGGCCCGCAGAGGGGGCATGATCTGGTCTCTAGCGAGAGCGGGTTCATGGGCCGTACGATACAAAATGGGGCGGTGTCACGGCGCATTCCAGACCATCACACCCTGGTCGGAGCGCGGGGGCGCGCCTGCCAGACTGGTCAGGAACTCTTCCATCGTGTGCTGCAGTGTCGGATCGGTGCCATAGGCAACCGGGCCCAGGATGATCACCTTGACCCCGAGCGTATGGAGATCGTCACGCGAGGCCGGGATGATTCCCGAGCCGCAGGGAGTGGTCGGTAGAGACGACTCGAGGGCGTCCATCACGCACGCGAGAGTGGTTCCGCGGCTGGCGCCACTGGGAGCTGAGGTCACGGAGGAGGGGATCGACCAGCCATGCTGCTCGAGCTGAATCGCGCTGGGCAGTCCGATGGACATCCCGTCGGGGCCCCCCGTGTAGATCGCGACCGAGACCATGCGGACCCGGAAGTTCGACTCGGCCTGCCAGAGCAGCGGCCCGAGGGCGAGTTCGCTGTACGCGCCAAACGGTACGACTAGCGCCGTCGAACCGGCGGGAAGGTGCTCGATGTCCCCACCGGGGAGGAAGTACTGAGGAGTGGCTGCGCTCCAGGCGGGAATCGGCATCTGCGGCGCGAGGCTTGCACCGACGAGAAGGAGTGCCGCCCCGCCCACGGCACGCGACTGCCACCTTCCCTGGAGAACGATCCGATCCGTGAAGACGGCAACCACCGCCGCGAGCCCGAAGTCCATCAAGAGGGCGAAGCGGGAAGGAATGACGTTCGTCAAACCCGGAATAGAGACGAACAGCCGTCCTGGCAAGGGAAGGAGGTGATGAGTGACGCCGTCGATGTGGAGGTAAGGACCGAGACTCCACACGAGGGCCGCGGCCGTCCCGCAGCCGACCACGAGCAGCCAGCGGTCCCTATGCCATCGGAGAAAAGTCCAGAGGCTGACGAGGATAAATGGTACTCCGACGTACGCAAGGGCCTCGCCCGTTCCCCCCGTCCAGTGGCTGGCAAGGTCGCCGGCTAACGGTGGCACCAGGACTGTGTAGCCGTTGGGGACGACGAGGTTCACGGCGTCGGTCACGTAGACGTTGGGTGGCTGGAACAGCCCGGTGATCCGCCCCGGCCCGAGAAACTGATAGACGAGGGGAACTCCGGTGATCACCAGGAAGAGCAACGCAGCGATCCCAAGCGTCTTGGCCAAAGGGACAAGGCGCTTCCTGACGCTACGGGGGGCCAGCAGGCCGGCGATCACGACGGTGGTCCCGATAACGATCACAGAGAGGCCCAGGATCTCCTCACTGAGGAGCATCTGTGCGGCAGCCAGCAGACCGATGATGGCGCCCCATCGGAGGTTGCTGTGCTCAGGGTGCCGGATGACCTTCTCGGTGGCGAGAACCAGGAGGGGTACCGGGAAGAAGAGGAGCAGGAGGACGTGGGCCGTGGCCTGGGTCGCAGCATACGGGCCGAGGATCATGAGTAGTCCGCCCAGCCAGGCTGCCGACACGTGCTGCACATGGCGGCGCAGCCACAGGAAAGTGCACCAGCCGTCGAGGGCGAGCGCCAAAAGAAGTGCCACGTTGTACGAGAGCACGACCCCGAAGAGTGCGGTGACGGGCCACATCACCACCGCCAGCAGAGGGATGCTGCCATTCCACATCATGTTCGATCCCTGCGGCAGGTTCACATAGGTGTCAAGCAAGGGATTCAGGCCGTGGGTCAGGGCGAATGGATACCAGCCCAGGAAGTTCATCGCCGCCGTGGGATCTCCGGCAGCTCCGGGCCACTCCATGGTCGGGTTGCGCCACGCGGGGAACGTCAGCGCCAGCGCGGCCAGCAGGTAGCCGCCGAAGGACCACAGTCGAGCTCCCGGTCGTGGGATGCAGAGGCGCCCCAGCCACGCGGTGAACACGCCGTGCGGTCCCTCGCCGGTCTCGGCCGCCATCCCCGCCACCTGGCCGCCGCCGGCCGCTACGGCCATCGACCCTCTCCGTCTGCCTGGCCGCCACGCCGAAAGACGCGTCGGTGAGGGCGCGGGACCATCACCGCCCGTCAGTTCCCGAGGTGGTGACGTCGGCACCACGACGCCCCCGCAGTCGCGCCTCGATGGCAAATCCGTCCGAGAGCTCAACCAAGCGTGCGGTCATTGCCGCTCCGGCCACCTCGGCGCTGTAGCGGCTGCGAACGGTCGCCGAGGCGGCGGCTCCGATCCGCCGTCTTGCCGCCGGGTTCTCGTACAGCCAGCGCATCCAGCGCGCCGCTTGATCGACGTCGGGCTCGGCCCAGAACTGGCCCAACTCGCAGATCCATTCGAGCCCCGGGTGCTGCGCGAGATCTTCCTTGTCGATCGGTCGCAGCCGGTAGCCGGTCAGGCAGCTGTTGGCCTGGGTCATGAACTCCAGGTTCCCCGAGTAACCCGTCGCCACCACGGGAAGACCGAGGAGCATCGCCTCGGCCATCCCCATACCGAAACCCTCGGACCGGTGGAGCGAGACGTAGACGTCGCAGAGGCCGATCAGCCCGTCCATCTCCGATCGGTTCAGGCTCTGGTCGATCAGGATTCCGCCGACGGCCGTCATCTCGCGGGTCAGCCGCTCGTGAGCCTGCGGAAACGCGCGCAGGTTCAGGGTCTTGATCACCAGCCTCGTCGGGCCCTGCCGTTCCGAGGCGGTGAAGGCACGGCCGAAGGCGCGAATCATTCCCCAGGGATTCTTTCGGGCCAGCGACGAGGTAGCGTCGAAGTGAAAGAAGAATAAGCATGCGGCCTCGGGGAGCCCGAAGTCGGCGCGGCTCAGTCGCGGGTCGGGCGCGGCCTCGATGGGAACCGGCATCACATGGATGGGTTTATCCGTGTGTCCGCGGAACGCGGCCGCGGTGAACCGGCTACCGACCCACAGTTCGTCCACACGCGCGATCTGCGGGATCAGGGTCGTGGCCACAGCCGGCAGCTCCCAGAACCAGAAGCCGATCACGTGACGGGCGCTCCCGTCGGGCCGGAGCTCGGCATCGCCGACGGCGGGAAACTCGTTCACGTTTAGGTACCACAGGTCGACGGGGCCGCGACGTCCGGCCCGTAGCTCGCGCAACGTGCCGGGCATCCGCTCTTCCGCCCGCGAGATGCCTGGAAGTTGACGGTCGTTCAGCCATACGCGAACGCCGGAGGCCGCTAGGGCCGTGACGGAGCGGCGAGCCGCCTCCGCGAGCCCCGTCGTCGCTCTCCAGTCACCGTGCGCGTTCACCTCCGCAACTGGGCGCACCGCCGGGATCGAGCCCTCCACCCAGTGCCGCCGGCTCGAACCAACACACTCCTCGAACACTGCGGCATACCGGCGGGCGACGATCGCCGGAGATGCGTGGGAGGTAACAAAGTGACGCGCCGCCCTCCCCCCAGAGGACCGCCGCAGCGGATCCGCCACCAGCTCCTGCATCAACTCGTCGAGGGCCGCCACCTCCTGGTTCGGATCGGTGGGGATGGGCCAGCAGAACTTCCGGTCAAGCTCGCGGTACTGAGGCAGATCGCTTACGATCACCGGCTTGCCCGCTCCCAGGCCCCTCATGAGCCCCGCGCTTGTCTCGCCGACGGTGGGCCCGCGCAGGCTTACCACCACATCGCAGCCGAGGAGCGCTTCCTCGAAGCCCTCGGGCGACAGGTTGATGACCAGATCCACCACACCCTCAAGCGAGAGGGAGGCGATCTTCTGACGGAGAGCGCTGACCACCGTGACATCCTCACTGCGACCTGCGATTAGCAGGCGAGCCTGTCCGGGAACATACCGATGGAGCCTGGCGAACGCTTCGAGCACAACGGGGATACGCTTGTGCCGCGCCAGCCCGCCGAAGACGCCGAAAACCACCTCATCACGAGGCTGCCGCGGCACATCGAGCGACACGCCGAGAAGAGGCGCTGGCGAGTGGATCTGCGTGACACGCGCTCCTGGGTATCGGTGGCTGACCTCGGCCTCAGCCCAGGTGCTGTGGACGACGGTCATCAAGCTCGCCTCCACCAGACGCCGGGACAGCTGCAATCTCATGCGATCCAGCTCACACCTTCCGTCGATTACTGTCTTCGGGAGGTCCCCATCAATGCTGGGGTCGTTGTAGCGGGCCTCTTCGAGGAGCGTCGCACTATCCGGGCCACCACACAAGCCCACGTAGAAGTCGAGGAGACTGAGATCGTGAAGCACGAGTAATCCCGGGCGATCTAGCACGTGCGGATGCATGTAGGCGTGGAAGAGATGGTGGTTACCCATCTGATACACGTCGAGGTCGCAGGGTCCGGCTGCGCCGGCCAGGTAGTCGCTCGCCGCCACAACCGGGACGCCCCCTGGGACCCGCACCCCTGAGGCGACGGGATCGGCGACCACAGTGACGATGTCAAGCCGCTCCCGCAGGTAGGGGAGGAGCATGGCGCTGTAATCGGAGATGCCGCTCCGCTGTGGTGGCAGCGGGCTCCACCAGGCGATGCGCATGAGAGGTGTCTCCGCCGTCTCAGCTCAGACTCGCCGACCCAGGACCGCGTAGTCGAGGGGGCCGAAGATCCGGTGGTTGATAGCCTCGACCACCGGCAACAGGTCCACCGCCCAGGGCCGCTCCCGGTCGGGCGCCGGCACCCCGTCGTCGGCGGGATGCTTGTACCGGACCTCGACATCGGCCAGGCCACGCACACCCACGAGGAATGCGAGAAAGCGAGGGTTGAGCGGGCGCACGTGTCCCGGATCGATGTAGAACGTCGATGCGCCGACCACCAGACTGTCGGGATTGGGGGTCTCGAGGATAAGCAGCCCGCCGGGCTCAAGAGCGCGGATGCTGAGGTCGATCAGCTCGACGAGCGCCTCGATGGGAAGGTGCTCGGCCACGTGAAGGGCGGTCACCGCGGCCAGTGACCGCTCGGGGACCTCGGCAAGGTGTTGAAACGCGTCGCCGAGGCGGACGTCCAGACCCCGGGTCACGCATCCTTCGACGAAATGCGGGTTGAGGTCGATGCCATAGGCGTCGACGCCGGATTCCTTCAACACCTCCAGCCACTCGCCGCGTCCGCAGCCCACGTCGACCACCGGACCCTTGCGGGGCAGGGCGAGGACGTCGTCGAGGTACTCGCGGGCACGCTCCTTGATAACCTCGTTCGAGCCGCGAAACGCGTCCTCGAGGGCGACGCACATGTTGTCCAACGGCGACGGAAGCCGGGAGAGCCGCTGCGCATCGGGGGGCGCCGGAAGGGACCGCCGCACCTCGGTGAGGAAGAGATCAACCTGAGCCTGGCGGATGCGTGCCTCGGACCGATCCCGCTCGCTGTGTGTCCCCATCTCGCTCACCGCGTCGGCAAGCTTCTGGACGTGCGCCCCGATGGCGTCGGCAAGCTCTTGGACGTGTGCCTCGATGGCGTCGGTGCGCTCCCCGGTCGTCAGGGCCTCCTGGATCTGCATGCCCAGCTCGACGAGCTCATCACGAAGCGCGGCGAGCGCCTCGTGCTCCCGGGTGAAGGCCTGGCGCTGCACGAGGTCGATCCGCGGTCCCAACTGAGCGACCTGCTCGCGCAGGTCGTCGAGCCTGGCCAGCTCTGCGACGACCGCCCTGTTGAAGGCGATCTGCCGGAACATGAAGGGCCGGTTCAGCCGCTCGACGAGGCGTTTCAGGAAGCGCCGCCTCGCGCCCTTGGGGATGGGCAGCCCGAGTTCGGCGTCCTCGACGGCCACGTCGAGCGAGCCGGAGCTCGCGTCGGCCCGGGTCGGCATCATCGTCGGGCGACTCTGACAAAGGTGAATCCCTGGAGGCACGCCCTGAGAAGGTGGTACCTGGCAATTACTCTGTACTTACGCACCGGCATGTTGTGAGTGGCGTCCTCTCAGGTGCCTTCGTCGTCTATCAGCCTGGGTACGCTAGTATGCCAAGTTGGTGGGTGACGGGGGGGAATGCGGCTCCAGTGCTGGCCGCCGGTGACCCCGGGTTCCGCATCTGATCCGGGTTCTCGGTGGACCTGAGACCCTGTGACCCTTCCCGAGTTCAGGGGAGGCCGCTTCTGGGTTGTAGGCGATCACGAATAGTACTCAGACCTGATCACGAATAGTGCACAGGTCCTCACGGTGAAGAAGGACCTGGTGACGTGATCGAAAAGGCAGTCCCCCCTGGGATGCTCGGTGGTGTTCGAAGCCCCGACAACCAGGAGGGACCTCCGTGGAGTCTGAGGAGATCTGGATGGACCGGCACGCCCTGCGACGGCACGGGTGGAGCGTCAGCTCCCTTGCCCGCGAGTTCCACGTCAACCGCCGGACGGTGAAGCGGGAGCTGGCCGCGGAGGTACCCCGGCGCTACCCGCCGAGGGCGCCGCGGCACCCCTTCACCCCCGCTCAGCTGGCCCACATCGAGCGGCGGCTGGCGGTCTGCCCGGCGCTGCGGGCCACCGACCTGCGCCACGAGCTGCGCAGCGAGTACGGGTACGCCGGCAGCTACTGAGGTGCAGTCAGTTGCGTAAGCCTTGGTCTTGGCACGGTACGGTCGGCAGAGCCGGGGGACCATCCCCGGCAGCTCGCAGAGGTCCACCCACTCGGGGCTGAGAGCGCCGGTGGCCGAGCTCCAGAAGACGCCGGTTATCGGGATCGACGCGGAGGTATCGGCGCTGGGCCAGTTCGGCCTCGTAGCGGGTCCGCTCGACCTGCTGGCGGCGAAGCCGGTCGGCCTCGTCAGCACGAACCTGGAGCTCCTCCTGGACCGCGATGGCCACTTCGAGCGCGAGCGGGGTGACCGTCTCCA
>Ga0224558_1001702_pt1 | contig 22111 bp, 20 predicted proteins | sample 714S32024metaG_FD_180682 | JGI IMG/M metagenome (GOLD analysis project Ga0224558, IMG submission 180682) | Peat soil microbial communities from Stordalen Mire, Sweden - 717 S3 20-24 | ecosystem: Environmental > Terrestrial > Soil > Wetlands > Peat | place: Sweden: Norrbotten County, Stordalen...
CGCCAGGCCGACGGGTGAATCCGCGATTCCGTACAATGTCTGCGGTCTCAACCCCATCTGGAAGCCGTAGCCGATGCCCTTCGCATAGACGAAGCTCAGCCGCTCGTAAGCGAGCTTCTCGTCGGCCAAGAGATTTGCCGGTGCCGGCGCGCCGGAAAAAGCCAGCTTGTCGATGTCCAGTGGAATCACGTTAGGCATGTTGGTGTGAATGCCCAGCAATTCCGGTGGCGCCTGCGCGCCCATTCGCTCGGTGATGATCGCGCCCCAGTCGCCGCCTTGCGCCACGAATTTCGTGTACCCGAGGCGCTTCATCAGCACCACCCAGGCGCGCGCGATGTGGGCGGGATCCCACCCGGTGGTGGTCGGTTTTCCGGAGTAGCCGTAGCCCGGCATCGACGGAATCACCACATCAAAAGCGTCCGATGCGCTCCCGCCATGTGCGGTGGGATTGGTCAGCGGATCGATGATCTTCATCTGTTCGATGATCGAGCCGGGCCATCCGTGCGTAACGATCAGCGGCAACGCATTTTCGTGCTTTGAACGGACGTGAAGGAAGTGAATGTCCAGTCCATCGATCTCGGTGATGAACTGCGGCAGGGCGTTCATTTTTGCCTCGATCTTGCGCCAGTCGTACTCTGTCGCCCAATAGCGCGCGAGCGCCTGAGTGGTCGCCAGCTGCACGCCTTGCGTTGCATCCGTGACCGTTTCCCGCTCAGGCCACTTTGTTGCGTTGATGCGCCTGCGCAATTCGGTTAAGTCCGCCTCTGGAACGTTCACATGAAACGGACGAATTGTATTCTTGTCACCTGCCTGCTTGCTACCCTGTTGTGTGGTACTGATTTGGGTCATAGTGGCCTCCTTTTTGAACAGGTCGGGACTTCTTGGTTTGAGTCATGAGCCAACAGTTCAACGTCAGCCCTGACAACTTCAGGATGGCGGTGGATTATATCGCAGACTTCGAAGATTGGTGTAAACAGATAGCGCTCAACCCCCCGGCCAAGGTCTGTCCGACGATAGCGACCCCATTCGACAGCATGGTGCGCAAGGTCAGGTCTTGGCTCTCATAGATTAAAGATTGAGTGCAGACGGCGCTGCTGCCGGGCTGCACACGTAGACCCCACTCCGCTACATCAATCAAACGAATGCTATGAAGCGGAAGCTAGTCTAATGCGGCGATCCCATGGGTAATCTTCGCAGCCGTATTCGGTCTTCTTCGATTACGACAATGCATCCTGCATCGAGAGCCGAGGCGAAGGTTGGCAGGTTGAGGTTCAGGAGTCTCAGTTGCTCTGCCGGATGATTTGGCGCCCATCGGAAAAGGATGACGGAGGGCTTTGTTTCCCCGCGCAACGCCAGAATACGCGCGAAATCGGTATCCGCGGAGATAAGCACACGCTCCTCCGATCCTGCGCGGTGGAAGATGACTTCGTCCGTGGCAGATTGCAGACCGTACTCGCCAACGTGGACGGCGTCGTGACCGGCGTCGCGTAGTCCCCTTGCGACCAATGGGGATAAGGCATTGTCGACGAGGAATTTCAAGACGGGCGACTGATCATTGGCAGTTCGCGCTCGCGAACCGCTTCGGCTGCGTAGCGGAGAGCCTCGCGGATATCTTCCCGCTCTAAGTCGGGATACGCATTGAGAATCTGATCCTCCGTCATCCCTTCACTCACCATCCCGACGACTATCGCAACCGGAATCCGCAAACCTCGTATGCACGGAAGTCCGTCCATCTGGGCGGGGTCGACGGTGATTCTTGCGAAGGCCTTCATGCAGTCGATTTTACCGGATTGCGAGAAAAGCTCCAAAAGAAAGCGCGGATTCGGTTTGGCTTCGAGAGCTGCGGTGCGCAACTCGGGTTTGGCAATAATCCAGAATCGCCCACACGGCCTTATTTTTTGGCGGAGGGATGATGCTTCTTCCAGTCGGCTCCATCGCGTCCACCGTGGAGCGCGATCTCGGTGAGGATGAGTTCGGCGGTAAGCCGGCGCTTGGTGAGGTGAGCGGCGATTCTCTGCTTCGCCTTTTTCGGTGAAACTTTCGGGTCGAGGAACACCAGCACCGACGGGCCCGCTCCGCTGAGGGCGGCGCCGAGGATGCCGGAATCTCCAGTGAGTTCCTTGAGCGCGGGCAGCAGCGGACAGAGCGGCGCGCGATAAGGCTGGTGGATGCGGTCTTCAAGAGCCGAGGAGAGCAGGTCAGGACGGTTTTGCGTGAACGCCGCCAGCAGCAGCATCGAATTCTGAATGTTGGTGACGGCGTCGGAGGGCGAGTACTGGAAGGGCAGCACACGGCGGGCTTGCTCGGTCGAGAGCGGCGCATCGGGGACAGCCAGCAGCAGCGGCCACTTCCCTTTCGGCTTCACTTCCACCACCTGCGCCTGAACCTGATTGGCCATGCGCGCCACTGTGAGCGCGCCCATCCAGCAGGCAGCGGCGTTGTCGGGATGGTGCTCGCGCATGGAAGCTTCGCCGACGATGCGGTCATTTTTCCAGCGCAGATGTCCGAAATGCACCGCCAGCGCGATCCCCGCCAGGCGGGCGGCGGCGGACGATCCGCAACCTCGGCCGATGGGAATCTCGTTTTCGATGTGGATGCGCAAGGGCGCGATCTTGCGGTTCTCCGATTCGAGCACCTCGCAATAGGTGGTGACGATGAGGTGATTCTCCATGCGGGCGCAGATCGGCGCGTCGCGGCCTTCGGCGGTGACGAAGAAGTCGGGCGCACGCTCGGCGCGCAAGCGGAGATGGAAATCCAGGGCGAGGGCAGCGGCGTCAAAAGCTGGGCCCAGATTGGCGGAGGACGCCGGCAGCGCCAGGCGCAACGTGCGGTATAAGGATGTAGGACGTGAAGGCATAGGTTAGGAAAACAGCTCTCAGCTCTCAGCTCTCAGTTCTCAGCAACACCGTTCTTCACGAAGACTGAAAACTCTTCCTGGCGGCAGGAAACCGGCCCAAAAACAATAGAAATAAAAGGCTTTAGCCCGATGCGGCCTGAGCAGAATCCCTTGCAATCGCCGCTGACATCGAACTGTGTTTTATACACGAGTTTGGGGCGAACTGCTACGAATTTTTCTCGGCCGCATCGAGGGTGGCAATGACGGCCCCCAGATCGGCATCGAGCACAAGCGGGGCGCGCTGCAGATGTTTCGCCTGGGCGGCCTCGGTCTCTTCGGGTGTGCCGGCAAATAAATCGCCGCGATGGAACTTGATGGTGAAGTCGGGATCTTTGAGGAGATGGCCGGTCAGGATCAGGACTACGGACTCGCCGGGCTTGACGAATCCGCTCCGGCGCAGCTTCTTGAGCCCAGCCAGCGTGACCGCGGAGGCCGGTTCGCAACCGATGCCATCGGCGCCGATTTCGGCTTTGGCAACCGCAATTTCGACTTCCGTGACCTGTTCGACCTCACCGCCAGTCGCCTGGAGCACGCGCAGCGCTTTCTTCCACGATGCGGGACTGCCGATGCGAATGGCGGTCGCGAGCGTGTCGGCCGTCATGGGTTCGAGCCTCTTTCCGCCAAACTCGCGCACGCTGCGGTAGAACGGATTCGCGCCGTGCGCCTGGATGATGGAAAGCTTCGGAAGGCGCGAGATCAGTTTGAGCTCACGCATTTCAAGGAGCGCCTTGCCGATCGCCGAACTGTTTCCCAGATTGCCTCCTGGGACGATGATGTGGTCCGGCGGCTCCCATGCTAGTTGCTCGAGGAGTTCGATGGCGGCCGTTTTCTGGCCTTCGATGCGATAAGGATTCACTGAATTCAAAAGACAGACCGGCTTCTGGCGAACGAGGTCGTTGAGGATGCGGACGCAGCCGTCGAAATCGGTGCGCAGTTGGCAGGTGAGGGCTCCGTAGTCGAGCGCTTGCGAGAGCTTGCCCCAGGAAATTTTGCCTTCCGGGATCAGCACAAGGCTGTGCATGTTGCCGCGCGCGGCATAGGCGGCCATGGAGGCTGAAGTGTTGCCGGTGGAGGCGCAAGCGACCCACCTGAATTTGCCCTGGTGCGCGGACGAGGCAGCGAACGTCATGCCCGTGTCTTTGAACGATGCGGTCGGGTTCATGCCCTGGTGCTTGGCATGGAGATTCTCGACGCCGGCCGCGCGCGCGCACCGTGGCAGGCGGTACAGCGGCGTGTTGCCTTCGCCGAGCGTGATGGCATGCTGTTTGGGAATGTGCGGAAGCAGTTCGCGGAAGCGCCAGACTCCGCTTTGGTCGAGGGCATCGCGTGAAGTGCGGCGGCTGAGCCAGAGAGCCTTCAGCGCCGCCGAGTCGAGAACCGGTGAGCCGGCGGTCCATCCGGGGAAAAAGAATTCCAGCAAATCGCCGCAAGCAGCGCAGCGGAAGTTCTGGCCGGCGGAATCGGGGGTGGCGCCGCAAGCGATGCAGCGCAAGCGAGCAACGGTTTCGGCGATTTGAGTAGTCGACAATGGTTATCCAGTGGAAAGCGATGAGTGTGACTCGCCTTAGACATAATACGCCACCAGGCGCTCTGAATTCACGGATGCTGCTCGCACGCGGACAGGAGTGTCCGCGCTACACGGGCTCATCTACTCACGTTCTAGCGCAAGTAGGCGTCGGTTTTATTGATCCAGTCGGCGCGGGGCGGGTTAAAGATGTCGAGATCCACGGTATCCGCGAGCGCCTCGGCCCGGTGCGGCATCTTGGGAGGAATGGTCAGAACTTCGCCCGCGTTCACCACGATCTCTTTGCCGTCGATCCAGAACTTCAGCGCGCCTTCCAGGACGTAAGTGATCTGCTCGTTGTGATGGCTGTGCTCGGGCACGATGCATCCCTTCTTAAGCAGGACGCGAGCGAGCATGACGTTCTGCCCGACCACGAAGTGGCGGCCAAGCAAGGGGTTCAAAGCTTCGATCTCGACGGAACTCCACGGGATGTGGCGCAGCTCGGCCTTCGGTGGCGCGCCTTTCCGAACCGTGGCTTGGAGCGCGACTTTACTCGCTGGGCGCGCGGCGCTCGCCGCTTTTCTGGCGGAGGATGTTTTTCGGGCAGCCGTTTTCAGTTTTTTCTTTTTCATAGGACTGGCCAAATATAGGAGTGGCCAAGTAAAAGATATAACAAACGCCACCCCGCGTGTCGCAGGACATTTTCCTTAGTGTCTTGCGCCTTGCCGCGGCTGGATGGCGCGGGTAACCTTGAGAGATTCCAGGTTTATGAGCGGGGGCTCTCGTATGAAAAAGCATCAGTTCCGTCAGGAAACCGAGGCGGTTCGCGGCGGCACCAGCCTGGCCAAAAAGAACGGTCCGCTCTCCCCGCCGATCTATCAGACTTCGACCTTCGAGGTCACAGACCTGCAGGAGCAGGTGCGCGCCATTCCTACCGACAGCTTCTACACGCGCTACGGCAATCCCACGCATACGGTTGCCGAGAAGGCCGTCGCCGAACTGGAAGGCACGGATGCGGCGCTACTGTTCTCTTCGGGTATGGCCGCGATCACCACGTCAATTCTGGCGCTGGCGAAGGCGGGCGACCATATCGTGGCGCAGCGCGATATCTACGGCGGAGTAATCAAGTTCCTTTCGTATTGGCTGCCGAAGCTGGGGATCGAAACCACGTTTGTCGACACTAACGACATGGAACAGCACGAACGCGCCATCCGGCCCAACACCAGGATCCTGCACATCGAATCGCCGACGAACCCAAACGTGCGGGTCGTCGATCTGGAGAAAATTGCGGCCCTGGCGCGTAAACGCGGCCTCATCACGACTATTGATTCGACCTTTGCCACGCCGATCAATTGCCGTCCGGCGGAGTGGGGCATCGACCTGGTGCTGCATTCGGGGACGAAATATTTTGGCGGACATTCCGACCTGATCTCTGGCATCGCAACCGGACGACGCGATCTGATCGAGCAAATCCATCACACACGCACCACGCTCGGCTGCTGCATGGATCCGCACGCCGCCTTTCTGCTGCTGCGGGGAATCAGGACGCTGGCCGTCCGGGTCGAGCGCCAAAACAAAAGCGCGCTGCGGATTGCCGAGTTCCTGAGCCAGCATCCCAAGGTGACGCGGGTGCACTATCCGCTGCTGAAGGAGCATCCGGACCACGCCATCGCGAAGAAGCAAATGACGGGCGCGGGCGGCGTCCTGAGCTTCGAGGTGGAAGGCAGCGGCGCCGACGCGTGCCGCGTGGCCGAGGCGCTGAATCTATTTACCTTGGCGCCGAGCCTCGGTGGAGTGGATTCGCTGGTGACCATTCCGGTGCTGACCTCGCACGCCATGATCGCTCCCGACCTGCGGAAAAAGATGGGCATCACCGAGCAGATGATCCGCCTGTCCGTGGGCCTGGAGCATGTCGAGGATCTGATCGCCGATCTGGAGAAGGGCCTGGCGGTGCTGAAAAGCGCGCGGAAAGAGGCGGTAGTGGCGGACTGAGTGCGTCTCCCGCCGCCAAGACGGGGCAAGCCCCGTCTCCACAAGAGAGACTCAACGCGCGGCTTGCACGCAATCCAGGATTTCACCCTCGCTGAGGGTGTGGTCGCTCGACTTGGCGCACTTGAAGATGCGCTCGACTACCTCATCGTTCACGGGCAGGCCGCGGCGCTCCAGCCAGAAAAGAACATTTGATTTCCCGCTCATCGGGCCGATGTCGATGATCTGTTCCAGTCCGAAATAGTGCGAGGGCACTCCGGAATAGACGGAGTTCGCCAGTTCAATATCCTTTTTCTTATATGCTTTGATGACGGCAGCGGCGTGAACGCCGGTGGCGGTGCGGAACGCGTCCTCTCCAACCACCGGGTAGTTCGCCGGAATCGGAACGCCGGTGGCGGCGGATACGGCCTCGCAGTAACGCTTGAGTTTGGTCAGGTCCTGCCGGTCCCACGGCGCTATGCCCATGAGCTTCAGGTTGACCAGCATCTGGTCCATCTGCGTGTTGCCGACGCGTTCCCCGAGGCCGAGCGCGGTTGCATGCACGCAATCCGCGCCCGCCACCAAAGCCGCCACGGCGTTGGCGGTTGCCAACCCCCGGTCGCAGTGCCCGTGCCAGTCGACGCGAATTTTTTCACCGCAAGGCTTGACCACTTGTTCAAGCACGAACTTCACCAGCGCCACCGTCCCCATGGGTGTAGCGTGTCCGGCAGTGTCGCAGAGCACCAGGGCGTGCGCGCCGCAGTTGATGGCCGCCGAGTTCAGTTGCTTCACTGTTTCCGGATCGCAGCGCGTGGTGTCTTCGGTGACATACATGACTTCGAGGCCAAGCGAGACCGCGTATTGCACGGCCTTTTCGGTGGTTTGAAGAAGGAAGTCGCCACTCCAGCCCTCGGTGTAGCGCCGGATGGGGCTAGTGCCAAGAAACGCAGCCACCTCGATGGGGAGGCCGGTTTTCTGCACAATCTCGGCGATGGGGCGAATGTCGTTCACGTGGGTGCGCGCGGCGCAATACGCCGTGATCTTCATTTTGTGGGCGACGATTTCGCGCGCCAGCGCCGTCGCGTGCTCGACCGCGCGTGGACCCGCTCCGGGAAGCCCGATATCGAGCGAGTTAATGCCGAGCGATTCCATCAGGTGCAGGATTTCGATTTTCTGTTCGATGGAAGGATCGCGGACGGAAGGCGATTGCAAGCCGTCGCGCAGCGTTTCATCGGTCAGGCGCACCGGTCCCGGCGGATGCAGCGACTTCGGATAGAGAAGATTCCAGTCGTAGATGAGTTCAGAAATGTTCACAGGCAGCGCCGGCACCCCTCCGGCTGCGTCAGGTGTCAGGTCTTAGGTCTTAGGATCCGTGACCTGGGGTTTTCCTAAGACCTAAGACCTAGCACCTAAGACCTTCACTTGGGCTTCTCTTCTTTCGGAGGAACCGTGAGCCCGAACACCGAAAGCTGGCCTCTCCCCGCGACGTTCACCCCACGCGGATCTTTGGGACTGGGCAGGTAGAGCGTCTGACAATTTTCGCAGCGATACACTTCGGCGTCCGGCCCCCAGGCTTTCTCCACGCAGCCGCACTCCTGTTCGACGACGTCGACGGTGTAAAACCAGCGCTTCAGATGTCCGCCGCAGAACTTGCCCTTTTCGTCTTTCTCGTTGCAGGCACGCTGGCCCGTCTTCTTGACCTTCACTTTGTGGTTAGGAAGGTGCGGAATCGTGCTCGTGACCGCGGTTGCCGTTTCGCCGGAAGCCATTGAGTCTCCTGTGCGCCTTTGCTAAAGCCGCTTTCCCGCTATTTTACCCAGTCCCAGCCCTCAGACCAAGGACAAGAACGAGACGTTTCTAGTCAAATTCCTTGCGCGGCGGCGCCTGATCCGCGCCGACGCGTCCGACGGTGATTTCGGCCACGTAATAGTACTCGCCCTTTATGGGGACGCCCGCCATCCGCCGCAGCATCGCGATCTGTCCAATGTGGGTGAGCGCGTCGGCGAGCGCGCTCTGAAACAATTTTTCGGCGGAAACTTCGAGCGGCTTTTCCGACGCCAGGTAGTCATCAAACTTCTTCAAGGCGGTGAAGAAGCGCTCGCATTCTTTTTCCCACGCGAGCGGAGCGGAATCGTGCCATTCGCGGCGCCCTTCGGACATGGCGAGGCCCCAGTCCATCAGGTCGCCGACATGCGCGAGAATTTTCGCCGGCGTGCGTGAAGTTTCTCCAGCGCGATAGTCGGCAAAGCTCGGCCCAGCATTGCGAACCGCTTTCGCTCCGCGATAGGCGATGGTAGCGAGGATGTGACGCAGGGATACGCGGGTGTCGGTCATTGATTACTCTACTTTCTTGTTGGTTTAGACCTTATTGTCACCCTGAGCGAAGCGAAGGACCTGCTTCTTGTTACTGCCAGAGACAGCAGGTCCTTCGCTTCGCTCAGGATGACAAACATCTTAGGATTTCTTCCAGCTTTAGAGTTTTCTCCGCCACAGCGCTCCGGCGCAGCGCACGCCGGCTTTGAGCTTTTCATATAGCGGTTGAGCGTACAGCAGGTCGAGGAAACCTTCCATCTCGCCCGTGAATGCACGCCCATAGCCGAACCACCAGATTTTTTTTCTGCGCGGCAGCAAGTCTGTGTCGACGTGTTTCACGCGCACCATTTCTTCCAATCCCCAGCGCCCATGCGTGCGGCCCAAGCCGCCCTTCACGCCTCCATGCGGAGCTTCGCTGATGCTGAAACACGATACGGCGTCGTTCACCATCACCGTGCCCGCTTCGATCTGGCGAGCCAGTCGCTCGCCGAGGGCGCGATCGCGAGTCCAAACGCTGGCGGCCAGTCCGTAGTCGGAATCGTTGGCCAGGCGCACGGCCTCGGCAACGTCGGCGAAAGGCGCAATCGGCAGCACCGGGCCGAAGGTTTCTTCCTGCATCACCCGCATGTCGTGATCCACGTCCGCCAGCACTGTCGGCGCAAAGAACGTTGGGCCGAGCTCGCGCAGCCGCGTGCCTCCGGCCAGCATGCGGGCGCCGCGCTGCCTCGCATCTTCCACCTGCGACTCCACCACACGCACTTGCCGCTCGTGGATCATGGGGCCGATTTCAGTCGCCGGATCCATGCCATTGCCGACGCGCAGCTTGCGCGCCTTCGCGCAGCAAGCCTCGAGGAAGGCTGGATACAAACGCCGATGTACGTAGCAGCGTTCGACCGACAAGCAGGTCTGCCCCGCGTTCACGAAAGCTCCCCAGACGGCGCCGCTCGAGGCCACATCGACATCGGCATCTTCGAGCACCAGCATGGCGTCCTTGCCGCCCAGTTCCAGCACCACCGGAAGCAGGCGTTCGGCGGCGATCTGCGCGATTCGCCGGCCCGTCGCGACGCTTCCCGTGAAGACCAGTTTGTCGATTTCGCTTGCGACCAGCGCCGCCCCGGTCGCGCCTTCGCCGGGAAGAACCTGGAAAATGTCGTCGGGAACACCGGCCTCGCGCAGAAGCGCCTGGAGTTCGAGCGCAATCAGCGGCGTCAGCTCGGAGGGTTTGAGCACCACGGCATTCCCCGCAACCAGGGCCGCCATGGACTCAGTCGCCGGAATCGAGAAAGGATAATTCCATGGGGAAATAATCCCGACCACGCCGTACGGCTCGTGCAGAATGCGCCCCGACTTGGTTTTGACCGCAAGATTTCCGTGCGGCAGCTTTTCTTCGCGCAAGATCTCGAAGGCATTGTCGATCAGGAATCGCGCCGCATCGAGCACGACCAAAACTTCGGTGAGCAGCGCTTCGACCGCGGGCTTGCCTGCTTCCTGCGTGATGCGCCGCGCGACATCGGTCTTGTGCGCGAGAAGAATCTGCTGAAACCGGCTCACTACCCGGATGCGGTTGCGGATGCCCCAGGCATGCCAGTCTCGCTGTGCCGTGCGCGCGCGCGCTACCGCCGCGCGCACTTCGGTCGGACCGGCACTGTCCAGTTCGCCCAGAACTTCGCCCGTCGCCGGGTTCACGGAAGCGATGCGGGAAACGGCAAATTCGACGTCGGTGGCCATCTGCGAAGAAGTTTACTCGGGACGGAACGGGCGCGCCAGAGGCTTATCCTGCTTGTGAATTGCCGGACGGTTCGTGTAGCGCGGACACTCTTGTCCGCGTGCTCGCACAGCAATCCGGCCGCCGGCGCGGACAGGAGTGTCCGCGCTACACTAGTATTCCACTTCGACCAGATACAGGCCGCTGGCGGGCGCGGTCGGGCCGGCCGCCGTGCGCTCCCGCGCGTCGAGGATGCGGCGCAAATCTTTCAGGCTCACCGTTCCCTTCCCCATCAGCAGGAACGTGCCCACCAGGTTCCGCACCATGTGATGAAGAAATCCGCTGCCGCGAACCGTGTAGATCAGTTCTTCGCCTTCGCGCGACCAATTGGAAGAGAAAATCGTCCGGACGTTAGTGGTCCGAATGTTGCTCGTCCCGGCATCTTCCCCGGCACTCATCCGTTCCACCCGCTCCGGATCCACCGCCGCGAACGACGTGAAATCGTGCTCGCCCACAACCACGCCAGCGGCTGCGACCATCGCCGATTCCTCCAGCGGATAAGGGTAATGCCACACATACCGCGCCAGAAACGGCGGGCAGATCGCTCCGCGGTAAATGCGGTAGCGATAAGTTTTGGCTCGGGCCGACGTGCGCGCGTGAAACTCGGGCGCGGCCTCGCTCACTTCCAGCACCCGGATCGAAGCCGGCAGAATGTCATTCAGCGCCCGCATCCAGTTTTCGGCTGGAATTACCGACGCGGTCCGAAAACTCGCCACCTGGGCCAGTGCGTGCACGCCCGCATCGGTCCGGCCCGAACCCTGGGGCAGTACATTTTCCCCGCTCAACCGTCCAATGGCTGAGGCCAGCGCGCCTTGCACCGTCGCCCGGCCGGGCTGCACCTGCCAGCCGGCGAACTCGGCGCCGTCATAAGAAAGAATCAGCCGGAGATTGCGCACGTTCTTTTTCGTGTCCTAAGCTGCTGGAGCATCAGCGTTGGCATCTGCAAAGTTTTACCGCGGCCGGGTCCGAGAGTGCAGCGGCTCGTCAGCTATACTATTTCACTTACGATCAGTCACGTTACGATCAATGGAAAAAATTGCCTTTCTCAATGGTTAGGAAAAGATTACAAGGAACTCTTGCCTTTGGTTCTACGTATGAGCAGAGTGTAGGCAAAAGTGCGGACCACTGCGTCCGTTCTTCGCTTGATCGCTTGAGTGCGATCAATAGGATGTGATCAATGGAGATGATGCGAATGCAACCTTCTACGCCGTTGACTGCGTTTCAGCAGGCCGCCGCGGCCCTTTCCCTTCCCGCCGTCCTCCTGGCTGTAATCATGGTACCTGCCGGGTGGGCGCAAGATGCCTCGTCCGTGCCCAGTGCGCCGTCGGCGCAGATGCCGGTCCAAAAGGCGGTGCCGTCATCGTCGCAGCCGTTTGATGTGCAGGAGTACGCGAAACCGCGGTCGCATTTCCCCGATCCCATTAGTCCCTACACTGCGCGCCGCGTCGAACTTCCGAACCTGGCCAACACGCCGCGCATCGACCAGCTCATGCGCAACGGCAAACTTTACATCTCGATGAACGACGCCATCGCGCTGGCGCTCGAAAACAATCTCGATATCGCGATCGCCCGCTACAACCTGAACATAGCCGATACCGACATCTGGCGCGCCAAAGCCGGCTCCAGCATTCTCGGTGTGAACAGCGGTGTCGTGCAGAACACGCCCGGCGGAGGCGTAGGCGGGCTCGGCACACAAGTGGGCTCGGGCCAGGGCGGAACCTCGGTCGCGGCCGGGGGCGCCGGCGTCGGCGCCGGCGGCCTGGTCGTATCCACGCTGGGCAACGGCCCGGTCATCACCAGTTTCGATCCCATAATTACGAGTACGCTGCAGAACGATCATCTCAGAATCGTTTGCACCACCCCCTTCTGCGGTACGGTTCAGAACACAGGGACGGCTAATTTCGCTTACAACCAGGGGTTCCAGTGGGGCACGAATGTGTCAGTTGGCTTCAACAATACCCGCATAACCTCCAATAGCCCATATAACATCCTGAGTCCGGCCCTGAACTCCGGTTTCCAGTTCAAGTTAACGCAGCACCTGTTGCAGGGCTTCGGATTCGCTCCCAACACTCGCTTCATTCAGATTGCGAAGAATAATCGAGAAATTTCAGACGTCGCTTTCCGCCTGCAAATCACCACCACCGTCGACCAGATTGAAAATATGTACTGGGATCTGGTGTATGCCTACGAGAACGTGAGGGTTCAGAACGAGCAGTTGGCTTTTGCGCAGAAGACGCTATCTGACAATCGGAAGCAGGTGGAAATTGGGACCCTCGCACCCATTGAAGTCGTCCGCGCGCAGAGTACGGTCGCCTCCAATCAGCAAACGCTGACCGTAGCGCAGACCAATCTCGAGTTGCAGCAACTGCTCATGAAGAATGCACTCAGCCGCACGCTGGTCGATCCGGAACTGGCCGATGCCGACGTGATTCCTACTTCGACGATGGAGTTGCCCGCGCAGGAACCGGTTGTACCCACGCAGGATTTGGTAAACGAAGCGCTCAGTCATCGTCCAGAGCTCGCGGAACAACGCATCAACCTTTCTAATACCGACATCAGCAACAAGGCTATTCGCAGCGCCTTATTGCCCACGGTGGATCTGTTCGCATACTACGGCGGCTCCGGTCTGGGCGGAAACCTGAGTGCGGGCTTTGTTTGCGGACCTAACAACTACCTAAAGAACCCTTCGTTTTGCGGAGGGGAGTCTGAGTCTTTTCCCGCGGTTTCTTACAACGGCACGCTAAATCAGTTGGTCAACTCCACTGCCCCCGACAAGGGCGCGGGCATTAACGTCAACATCCCCCTTCGCAACCGCGCCGCACAGGCCACCCAGATGCGCTCGGAATTCGAATACCGGCAAGCCCAGTTGCGCATCCAGCAGATCGAGAACCAGGTACGCATCGAGGTGCGCAGCGCGCAGTTTGGCGTGCAGCAGAATCGCGCCAGCGTCGCTTCCGCCCAGGCCGCCGTGGATCTGGCGCGGCAGTCCCTCGACGCCGAACAAAAGAAGTATGCGCTCGGCGCATCCACATCGACGCTGGTGCTGCAGAATCAGGCGCTCATGACCCAAGCCGAGGTCACACTCGTTTCCGCCAAAGCCCTGTACGAAAAGGCCGAAGTCGAACTGGATCGCGCCATCGGTCTCCTGCTCGATCACGCCGGTATCCTGGTCGCCGACGCGGAGCGGGGCCAGGTTACCCACACGCCGAATATTCCGCATGTGGCGGAGCGGCCAGCCGGCCAGCTAACCCCGGCGAACTCGCCCGCGCCACCGCAACAGTAGCGAGGATCGAGTAGCGTCGCGTATTCTCTCTCCGTGAAGCTCTCGTTCAGCGGCAAGGCTTGTGTGGGGAAGCTCGGCAGGCTCTTGGCCCGCAGCGGCAGGAGCCCCGCGTGATCCTCTCCGTCGTCATCATTACTCACAACGAAGAGGCCAACATCGCATGCACGCTGGCTAGCGTAAAGTCGCTGGTGGCCGCCGGCAAAGGCGAGATCATCGTCGTCGACTCCGGCTCCGCCGACCGCACCGTCGAAATCGCAAAATCCTTCGGCGCAAAAGTCTTCATCGAAGATTGGAAAGGCTACGCCGCGCAGAAGAACTCAGCCATCGACAAGGCAGCGGGAGATTGGATTCTCAGTCTCGATGCGGACGAAGAGCTGAGTGATGAGCTACCTCCTGCTGCGATTGGTTTCTCAATTCCCGAGTTTCTCCAGGTTGTTGACCGTGGTCGCGGCAGGAAGCCTTATCCCACGGACTTGAACAGTTTTCGGTTTCATCGCAGGAACTATTTCCTGGGCCGGTGGATTAAACATGGCGGGTTCTGGCCCGACCCAAAACTAAGGCTCTTCAAAAAGGGGTCCGGGCGATTCGAAGAGCGGTCCGTGCATGAGTCGCTGAAGGTCGAGGGGACTACATACCCGATCGGACCGGACATCATCCACCACTCCTACCCCACGCTCGCCGATTACATCAACCACATGAACCGCTACTCCTCCCTCGGCGCCGAGATGGCAGTCGCTAAGGGCCGTCGCCGCTTCAGCCTGTTCAACATCGTCCTGCGCCCGCTCGCGACGTTCATTTATAACTATTTCTTCCGCCTCGGATTTCTCGACGGCCGCGAAGGCCTGCTTCTGCACCTCTACCATGCCGTCTACGTGTCGTGGAAATATGCGAAGGCATGGGAACTCGCGCGCTCAAAAGAAGCAGCGTAGAGACGCGGATTGCCGCGTCTCCGTCGCCACCACTATCCTCGCAGCGTGATGCGCATGATATCGAACTCCACTGCCACTGACCGCTCGGGAAACTTCGACTCCACATAAGCCTTCACGTCGCCGACCGAAGGAATCCCGTCCCGGCCCGTCAGCCCGCGCGCATCGTCGAGCAGGATGAGGTGCCGGTACCGGTGGCTCAGAATCATCTCCAGTTCCGCTGCCAGGCGCTGGTCATCCGTCCGCATGCCCACCCAGCCGTAGTAACCGGCGTCCAGCCAGAACAGCGCCGGGCCCGTCAGTAATGCAAGCACCTCGGGCATGACCACGCGGCTGTCACCGCAGAAAATTCGCACGTGCTGGTCGCGCGCGAATTTGCGTGTGGCCCGCTCCGCCAGCGCCGGCACAAATTCGATGGAATAGATGCGATCGAAGCGGTTTTTCATCGCGGCCACCATTTCGCCGTAGTAAGTTCCCGTCTCGACCAGTGTCTTCAGCCCGAATTCCTCTCCGTATTCGCGCACGACTTTCTGTTTCAACAGATGCGGAGATCGCGGCGGCCGCCCGCGCAGTATCCAATACCAGTAATCGGGATAATGGCCAAGCGCCTTGTACGCGCCGTACACCGGAGTGCGCTGCAACAACCGCCGAAATGCCTTCAGAATTCCCTCCGCCGAAAGAAGACCAGAATAGGTGCCGAAGAAAACAAGCGTCAAGCGGGGTTAAGCACCCGGCGATTTTCTCTGGGTCGTCCGTGCTGAGCTTAAGAGGTTGAATTTTACTGTCCCCAACCGCTCGGTCGGTCGCGCCATTTTGCAGCATGGCGACTGCTCCTCTATCATCAAAGTCAGCGTAGGGGAGTCGAATGCCCGAGAACAAGTTGAAAGCGAATCCGAATAAGTCCGTAGCGGAACGCCCGATTTCCGATGTCTTTGAAGGCCGTCATCCCGCCGCGTCGGAAAAGAACTGGGCGGAGAAAACGCTCGCGCCCACGCTCGACAAGTCTCCCGAAAAGCCGATTGGCGCTCCCACCGGCACCAACCTCGACGAACACGGCCGCGCCCGTTTCAGCACCATCTCGAACGCTCCGATCCGCCGCCTCTACACCCAGGCCGATCTGCCCGCCGACTGGAATTACGATCAGTATCTCGGCTATCCTGGCGAACCGCCCTACACGCGCGGCATTCACGCAACCGGCTACCGCGGCAGGCTGTGGACGATGCGCATGTTTTCCGGCTTCGCCTCGCCTGAAGAAACCAACCAGCGCTACAAATATCTCCTCGAGCACGGAGGCGGCGGGCTCTCGGTCGCCTTCGATCTGCCCACGCTCATGGGCTACGACTCCGATCACGCGGCCAGCGAAGGCGAGGTCGGCAAGTGCGGCGTCGCCATCGACTCGCTCGAAGATATGGAGATCCTCTTCGACGGCATCAGCCTCGAAAACGTCACCACATCGATGACCATCAATTCACCGGCCAGCGTGCTCTGGGCCATGTACCTGGTCGTGGCCGAAAAACAAGGCGCCGACTGGAAGAAGATTTCCGGCACCATCCAGAACGACATTCTCAAGGAGTACATCGCGCAGAAGGAATACATCTACCCTCCCGCGCCCTCGATGCGCCTGGTGATTGACACCTTCGAGTTCGGATCGAAGTTTACGCCGCGCTTCAACACCATCTCCATCTCCGGCTACCACATTCGCGAAGCCGGATCGACCGCGCTGCAAGAACTCGCGTTCACCATCTACGACGGCGTCGAATACGTCGAGTGGGCGCGCCGCCGCGGCCTCGAGGTCGACGACTTCGGCCCCCGCCTCAGCTTTTTTTTCAACGCGCACAACGATTTCTTCGAAGAGATCGCGAAATACCGCGCAGCGCGCAAGATCTGGTATCGCCTGATGAAGGACCGTTTCGGCGCCAAAAACGACCGCACCCGCCTGCTGCGCTTCCACAGCCAAACCGCCGGCGTCTCGCTGCCCGCGCAGCAACCAATGAACAACATCGCGCGGGTCGCCCTGCAGGCACTGGCGGCTGTTCTCGGCGGCACGCAGTCGTTGCACACTGACGCCTACGACGAAGCGCTCGCCTTGCCCACCGAGGAAGCCGCGCGCATCGCACTGCGCACCCAGCAGATCGTTGCCTTCGAGTCGGGCGTTGCCCAAACCGTCGATCCGCTCGGCGGAAGCTACTTCGTCGAGAAGCAAACTCTCGACATGGAACAAGGCGCCTTCGAGTACTTCGAGAAGCTCGACCAGATGGGCGGCATGGTCAAAGCCATCGAGCGCGGATACCCCCAGAAAGAAATTGCCGAGGCCAGTTACCAGTACCAGCGCGCGGTTGAAGCCAACGAAAAGATCACGGTCGGGGTGAACGATTTCGTCATCGAAGAAGAGTCGCCCAACATTCTCTACATCGGCGAATCGGTAGCACGCGCTCAGGAAAAGAAACTCAAAGCCCTGCGCGCCCGCCGCTCGAATGAAGAAGTCCGCCGCCGCCTCGATGCCCTGAAGCAGGCCGCCGCCAAGACTCCGACCGCGGGCAGCAACGGCAATATTTCCAACGTCAACACCATGCCCTACATCGTCGACGCCGTCCGCGCCTACGCCACCGTGGGCGAAATCTGCGAAGCGTTGCGCGAGGTGTACGGAACCTATACGGAAGTGAGCGTCACATAGACTTTGTTTGAGGTCGCAATTTGCGACCTCAAAGATTCGTTCTTGGGTTTGGTGCGCTTCCCCGGCAGGGCGCCGAACGACGCAGTTTCGGTTTCATCACATTCGGAGTGCCCATTGATCACAGCCTCCGCCGGTTGCGACGGCTACGATGGCAGGATGCAAATCACTTCGCCAAAACACGGACGAACACGGCGGCCATCAGCAACTTGTCGAAGAGCGGTCACCATCCCCATCGAATCCCGAATCACGATTCTGCGTCATCAGAAGGTCATCCTCGACACCGCCCTGGCAGAGCTTTACAGCGTGCCTGTAAAGCGCTTGAATGAACAAATAAAGCGCAACCGCAAGAGATTCCCCGCGGATTTCATGTTTCACCTCACTCCCAGAGAGAACAAATGTTTGAGGTCGCAATTTGCGACCTCAAAGATTGGCCGCGGTGGCCGACGCTCGCTTCCATACGCCTTCACCGAACATGGCGCAATCATGGCCGCGACGGTGCTCAACTCTGAGCAGGCGGTGGAAATGAGCGTTTATGTGGTGCGCGCCTTTGTCCGCTTGCGTGCCGCGCTGGCCGCAAACCGAGAACTAGCCGGCAGGATTGCGGAATTGGAAAAACACTTGGAGACGCACGACGGCGCGATTCAGGAAATCATGAAGGTTATCAAGAAGCTGATGAACCCTTCACCCAGTCGCCGCAGTAAGATCGGATTCGCGCTCCCGCCCACCCGGACGGGGTAGTCGCTGTCGGCTTTGGGCTCGCCGTTGGAGAGAACCGGCATCCAGCATCTGCATCATCAACGATGCCCGACCGCGGCAGTCCTGAAACAAATCGTGATCGTCAGTGCCGTTTGCGAGATGGAGAATAGCGAAGGCGAATTCCCTGCTCCGTAGGATTTTGAATACCCGTACTCGAAACAATAGTGGGAAGGTAGCTGCCCGGCAAAGGTCGGGCAAAGACGATGGCCGCCCGACTCGCCATTGCGCCCCGGCGAGTGTTCTGATAACTTGCCTCTCGTCTCTCCAAGGAGGCCCCCGTGGCTTTTTGTGCAAACTGTGGAGCGCAGATCGCGGATGGTGCGACCTGTCCGAAGTGTGCTGGCGCCGCCGTACAAGGCGCTCCCGCGGCCGCTGGGCTCAGCGACAACGTGGCCGGCGCGCTAGCCTATGTGACCATCATTCCGGCAATTGTGTTTCTAGTGCTGGAGCCCTACAACAAAAAGCGCTTCATCCGATTCCATGCTTTTCAATGCATCTTCTTTGCGATTGCCTGGACCGTACTCTGGATGATCCTGACATTCCTTGGCCACATTCCATTCTTCGGGTGGGCAACAATCTTTGTGGGGCCACTGATCAGCCTGGCCGGGTTTGTGATCTGGCTGATTCTGGTGCTCAAAGCCTACCAGGGACAGATGTTTAAGCTGCCCGTGATCGGCGACCTGGCCGAGCAGCAGGCTGGCGTGTAGGCTGGCCAGCATACGAATCGTTGCCGCGAATGCGATCGCTAGCGAACGGGAGGCAATGCCCTTCTGAGGATTGCTGAAACGACTCTCGACGAGACCTTTTCCCTCTTTGCACGTCAATCCAGTAAGCTAGATATCGTCGTGTTCACCGGTCTTCAGCCAGCGAGTCTTCAACCCATGACTTCGGGATTCCGACGCCATCGTGCGGTAGCAGTGTCGGTGGCCGCGCATCTGGCGGTGTTGGCCATGATTGCGTTCCACAATCCCAGGGTGATCGACCTGAGCCCCACCGGGCTTGCCTATGGAGACAGCGCCCACACCTACCAGCTGATTTACTTTCCGCCAGGCGCAAAGACCGACGACACGCCCCCAGAAGCGGTCAAGCTGCTGTTCCCGCCGCGGGCAAGCAAGCCGCGACCACGGCCGCAGTCCCAGCCGCCGAAGCCTGCGCCGGAGCCTCAGCAGGCCATGGCCGACGCGGAAGCCGGCGACCACAATTCCCACGCCGGATCTCCGCTGGGCACCATGATCGACGGACCGATCACCGGCCATGAAGTCCACGTCGCGTATCCGGTCGTGTTTCCCGATCCTCCGGTGGTGCGCGCCGAGCTTCCCCGGGACCTGCAGGGCGACGTCGTCATCGAGGTGACGATTGACTCCCAGGGCAACGTCGTCGAAACCAAAATTGTGCAGGCGATCGGCCACGGCATCGACGAAAAGATCGAGGCCACCCTTCGCCGGTGGCACTACCAGCCGGCCACGCTCGACGGCACGCCAGTCGCCTCCAGGCACGACGTGCACTTCCATTTTCCGTCGTGATACGGATCGGGTGCTAATCTTTCCCCTCCGGCGAGGAGGCGCGTATGCAACGCAGATCGTTCCTGAAGGGCGCGGGTGTTGTTACCGTCGTCGTGGTGGGCGGTGGAGTGTGGCGCGCCTGCGATCAGGGCGTCTTCAGTGTCGGCGAAGGGCCGGCCTATGAGCCCTGGAAAGACTGGCGCAGCCATCCGAACGAGGGCGCCCTGACGCTGGTGCGCGCGGCGATTCTAGCCGCGAGCCCGCACAACACGCAGCCTTGGCTTTTCAAAGTTTCGGATTCGTCGATTGAGTTGTATATCGACACCAGGAGAAACGTCGGAGCGCTCGATCCCTATCTGCGGGAAGAGCACATCGGGATGGGCTGCGCCCTCGAGAACCTTCTGCTGGCTGCGGCGGCCAATGGCTATCAAACCACCGTGACGCTGTTCCCGGCAAAGCTGGGCCCGATTCTCGCCAAGCCCAAACCGGAGCTGCTAGCGCGCGTAGATCTGGCCGCGGGCCAGCGCGAGCGGAGCGAGCTCTATGATGCGATCCCGCGGCGGCACACGAATCGCGGCAGGTACATCCCTGAAACACCGCTCCCGCTCGATTTCGTCGACACTCTGCGCGGCGTGGCCAGCGACGCAGCGGACGTCAGGATTTTTCTGTTCACGGCGGAGGCGGACCGAAGAAAGCTCGTGGAAATAACCGCGGCGGCGAACGACGAAATTTATGCCGATCCGGAGGTGGATCGGGGCAGCGGGCCATGGATGCGCACCCACTGGAGCGATGTCCAGAAATCTCGCGATGGCCTCACGATTGACGCGTTCGGGCAGCCCCCAATCGCGACTGCTATGGCCAAGACGATGCCGGTGTGGATGCTGCGGTGGCTTGCGTCGCGAGGCGAAAAGGACGGTTACTCGAAGCTGATGCTGAGCGCGCCCCTCATGGGCATCATTGCCGTGCATGACCGTTATGAGCGGGAACACTGTTTGCGCGCAGGGCGAACCTGGCAGCGGGCGCATCTGCTGGCCACTACGCGGGGCGTGGCCGGACGGCCGTGCAATGAGGCGGTGGAAATGATCGACCACGAGAAGACGCTTGGAAAACAGCCACGGCACACTGGCCTGCTTGCCGATGTCATGGGCGATGCCCTGTGGCAGCCGACCTTCGTTTTCTATATGGGTTATCCAACATTGACAGGCCGCGCCAGCCCGCGGCGGCCGATTACAGCGGTCGTTCTTTAGCGCTGGCTGTCGATTCGGTCTCCTATGACCGGCCGCTGAATTAAATTCGCCATTTGTTCGCCTATGTGCTAAACTTCCCCATCCCGCGAGGAGCCAGCGACGATGCACAAAGCCGTCCACCATCCAGCGAACCATCTGGCGATCCGGCATCTGAAGAAATCTGACCCCGTGATGGCTGCGATTATCGAGCGCGTCGGACCGTTCGGTATGCAGTTTGGCGAGCCCACATTTCACGCTCTGGCCGAGTCGATCCTCTATCAGCAGTTGAACGGCAAGGCAGCCGAGACCATCTTCAATCGCTTCACCGCTCTTGCCGGCGATCCGCTGACGCCGAAGGGCATTCTCAAACTGACCGATGCCGAAATGCGCGGCGTGGGGCTGTCGCGGCAGAAGACCGCGTATCTGCGCGATCTCGCCGAAAAGACTGCGGCCGGGCTCCTGGAGTTCGAGCGCTTGCAGGAATTGCCGGAAGAAGAAGTGATCGCGCATCTCACCCAGGTCAAGGGCGTCGGCGTCTGGACCGCGCACATGTTCCTGATGTTCACCTTGCGGCGTCCGGATATTCTGCCGGTTGGGGATTACGGTGTGCAGGCGGCCATCAAGAAGCACTATAGGAAGCGCAAGTGGCCGAAGCCCGCCGTGATGGAGAAGATCGCAAAACCTTGGGCGCCCTATCGCTCCATTGCCTGCTGGTATCTTTGGAGGAGCCTGGACATTAAGACGGTGGAAAAATAGGTGGTGCGATCATAGTGGGTAGTTTCAGTTTACCGACCATCCGGAAAGTGCACTAAAGTGACCAAGGACGAAGGCGGGTGGGCCCGATTAACGCGGAAAGTATAACGCGGGTTCTTGAAACGTTGAAGCGAAACAACTGGGGGTGCGCCACTTCTCACGCTTTTTGAGAAGTGGCGCCTCGGCACGACTGAAGTCGTGCCCTTCCCGATCGTGCTTGCGGCATCGCTGAAGCGATGCCCTGATACGAAACTTGAAAGCGCGCCCTGATACGAGAATCAGGGCAAAATAAAAAACCCTCTCAACCATCCGAGAGGGTTTGCGAACTGGTGGGAGAAATTTATGCCGCGCGCACGACGTTGCCCGCCTGGAAGCCCTTGGGGCCTTTGAGCAGATCGAACTCGACGGTCTCGCCTTCGTTCAGCGAGCGGTAACCGTTCTCCTGGATGGCGGAGAAATGCACGAACACATCCTCGCCCGTGGAGCGCTGGATGAATCCGTATCCTTTCGCCCCGTTGAACCACTTCACAGTACCCTTCTCTCTC
>Ga0224558_1001703_pt1 | contig 22106 bp, 13 predicted proteins | sample 714S32024metaG_FD_180682 | JGI IMG/M metagenome (GOLD analysis project Ga0224558, IMG submission 180682) | Peat soil microbial communities from Stordalen Mire, Sweden - 717 S3 20-24 | ecosystem: Environmental > Terrestrial > Soil > Wetlands > Peat | place: Sweden: Norrbotten County, Stordalen...
CCAACCAGATGAAAAACTGTCTTGCCGAGATCAATACCGATCGTGTGTAGCTCCATGGGACGCCTCCTCCGTTCATGTATATCCCAGCTGTTCGCTGGGTCAAGGCGGCGGACCATCCCATTAGTTACGTTTAGCGCGGACTCCGACGTTGTCCCGAAGTCGGCTTCGGGGAAATCATGCAGTGATCCGTTGATCTCCCCGAAGCCCGTTTCTAGACCGCGAGGCAAGGACTGAAGGATTCCCGGATTACTTCCGCATTGCCGACTAACCGCCCAGAATCGTTGCATCCGCTGCAACGCGCTGCACAGTCTATAATTGCGGCGCACGGATGGCTCTCACTCCTGGGACAAAACTCGGGCCTTACGAACCCCAATCGTCGCTGGGAGCGGGGCGTGAACGCCGGAATAGATTGTGGATGAAAGGTCGGCCCGCGGCATGAACTACAAGGTGACGGTTATCGGCGCCGGACGCATGGGATCCGCTCTTGCGACGGTGCTGTTCCATAAGGGATTTGCCACGACGGTGTGGAACCGGACTGGCGCGAAAACGGAGGTCTTGTCAAGGCTCGGTCTCAGCGTAGCCCGGAGCGTCGAGGAATCGGTTCGAGAAGCGGATATCGTTGTTGTTAGCGTCAGCGATTACAGTTCAACGCGACAGTTGTTGCGACAACCGGACATTGAAACCGCCCTCCGCGGCAAGATCGTCGTGCAACTGAGCAGCGGCACGCCCAAAGAAGCCAGGGAAATGGACTCCTGGGCCCGCCGATGCGGAATATCGTATCTTGACGGCGCCATACTGGGCAGTCCGGAATGGATCGGAACACCAGCCTGCACGATCTTCTATTCCGGGCCGGCGGAAGTCTTCAACCGCGCGAAGCCGGTTCTGATGGTCTTTGGCGATAGGACGCTGTTCGTAGGGCATGAGATCGGTCACGCCTCGGCATTCGATGTTGCTGTCCTCACCTTCGGCATAAGTGCGATGTTGGGCTTTCTCCAAGGGCAGTTTGTTTGGGAGAGTGAAAACCTGCCCGCTGGAGGATTTCTGGAGACGATCAAGGGGATGATGCCAACCATGGAATCAGTCTTCACCGACATGTCGCGGAGAGTTTCGTCAAAAAATTACAGCGGCGATCAAGCTTCGCTCGAAGCGTATTCTGTGGTCACCAAGCATCTTGTAAGCTGGTGCCAAGATCGAGGTTCGGACCACACTATTCCTGATGCGTACGTTAACCTCATGGAGCGAGCGATCCAGGCGGGCAAAAGTCAGGCTGATTTCGCATGCCTGTTCGAGATTCTGTCCGACGCCACGAGCAAGCCAATCTGATATTTTGGTGTCAAACGACCAGACCCGCTTACGTGCATGATTAGCTGATCAGGACGTAACTCTCGGATGACGGGCAACCCAGAAGTTATTCTGGCCAGAAGTCGGCTTCGAGGAGATCGCTATTGATCTCCTACAAGCCCGTTTCTGGATAACTTCCGGTTGGCCGACAACTCCTCCCTAATCTTGTAAGGGAAGGGTTGCCGACAACACACCCAGAATCGTGGCATTCGCGTGCAATGTACAGCGCAGGCTATAATTACGCGCGCACATGGCTCTCGCTCCCGGCACAAAACTCGGTCCCTATGAAGTTCAGTCACTCCTTGGCGCGGGCGGGATGGGCGAGGCCTACCGTGCCCGCGACATCCGCCTGCAGCGTGATGTTGCCATCAAAGTCCTGTCGTCTTCGCTGGCACGGGACGAAGACCGTCTGCGCCGCTTCGAGCAGGAGGCCAAGTCCGTAGCTGCGCTCAACCATCCCAACCTGCTCACCGTCTTTGACGTGGGAACGCTGCCTGACCCGTCGAACGCAAGCACCGCAGCCTTGCCTTACATCGTCTCAGAATTGCTGGAGGGCTCGACGCTGCGCGCCCGCCTTGCCGAGAGCACCATGGGGCAGCGCAAGGTTCTCGACTATGGCGTGCAGATTGCCAGTGGTTTGGCCGCAGCGCACGAGCGTGGCATCGTGCATCGCGACATCAAGCCGGAAAATATTTTCATCACCAATGATGACCGGGTAAAGATTCTCGACTTCGGCCTGGCCAAACTGACGCAATCCGAATTCGATTCGCAAACGTCGTTGCCAACGACGACCCACGAGACGGAACTCGGGCTGGTGCTGGGAACGATGGGCTATATGTCGCCGGAGCAGTTGCGCGGCAAGAAAGTCGACGCGCGCAGCGACATTTTCAGCTTTGGCGCCGTTCTATATGAAATGCTGTCGCGCCGCCGCGCCTTTCATGGTGACAACACGGCCGACGTGGTCAGCGCCATCCTGAACCAGCAGCCCGCCGAACTCACCGTAACCAATCAGGAGATCTCACCGTCGCTCGATCACATCGTTCGCCATTGCTTGGAGAAAGATCCGCTGCTGCGCTTCCAGTCGGCGCGGGATCTTGCCTTTCAGCTGAACGTCATGCGGGAGACGCGCAGTTCCACCGCAATCGCCGCGGTCAGTCATGGCACGGAGGAGAAACGATCGCGCCCATGGATGCCAACTGCAATGGGCGCGGTGGCGCTTGTGCTTCTGCTCGCCGGAACGTGGTTCCTGGCGCGGTCTACGGCTCATCTGGAACCGCCAAGGTTCACTCAACTTACCTTCCAGCAGGGATTCGTCGAAGCGGCGCGCTTCCTGCCCGACGGCAAGAATTTTATCTCTGCCTCTCGCTGGCGTTCCGATGCAGATGTGGCACTGTTCACCGGGACCGTGGAAACACCCGGGCTTCGCCCGCTCGGCATTCCGGTTTCCTCACTTCTCTCGGTTTCTTCTACGGGGGATCTGCTCGTGCTCCAGGATGCCCACGGGATCGGACCCGGCTACGTTCGCGTTGGCCGGCTGGCGCGCCTGGCGGTCTCTGGCGGCGCACCGCGACCGTTGCAGGAAAATGTGCAATACGCCGATTGGGCGCCCAACGGCACGGATTTCGCTGTGGTCCGCTTCGCTCCCGATCGCCACCTCTACCGGCTGGAGTATCCGTCGGGCAAAGTCCTGTACGAAACGCCTGGATGGATCAGTCATCCGCGTTTTTCGCGCGACGGCAAGCACATCGCCTTTCTCGATCATCCGGTTTTCGGTGACGACCTGGGAATGGTGGCAGTGGTCGACCTTGAGGGGAATCACAGGCAATTGAGCGGAAGCTTTAGTTCGACACAAGGGTTGGCATGGTCGCCGAATCAGTCGGAGATCTGGTTCAGCGCTGTGAAAAGCGGAATTTACCGCTCGCTCTATGCGACCACGTTGGGCGGCCGGGAGCGGGCTCTGCTCGCCGCCCCGGGAAACGTCGATATTCAGGACGTGCTTCCCAACGGCAACGTTCTGCTCAATGTAACCAACGAGCGTCTCGAACTTATGGTGTTTACCCCCGACCATCCGGAAGGCCGCGATTTTACCTGGATGGACTGGGCGTATGGAGCGCGATTTTCCGCCGACAGCAAGTCGATCCTTTTCGGTGACCAGCACAGCGGAGATTCGTACGGAACATTTCTCCGCAACCTGGATGGCTCTCCCGCGGTGCGCTTGGGAGACGGCGATCCCATGGATCTCTCGGCGGACAACAAATGGGCAATCAGCCGGTTGCCTTCCAAACCCAGCCAGATTCTCCTGCTGCCTACAGGAACGGGAGAGTCGCGCCAACTCACCCACTCGAACATCAGCCACCTGTATGGGCGCTGGTTGCCGGATGGGCGAATCGTATGCGTGGGAAACGAGACCGGGCACCCCGAGCGCACCTACCTGGTTGACATGAACGGCAACGAGAAGCCGCTCACGCCTGAGGCCATCGTCGCCCATGCGGTAACTACCGATGGCAAGAACCTGATCGTATCCAACCTCGATTCGACTCAATTCCAGTTGTTCCCCGTGGATGGCGGGCAGCCGCGGCCGCTGTCTCAGCTGCAAAAAGGCGACACCCCGCAGGATTTCACTGCGGACGATAAGGCAATTTTGCTGCGGCGATCAGGGAAGGACGCAGCGATCGAAATCTGGCGGCTGGAGTTGGCCACGGGCAAGCGGACGCTGCTCCACAGTCTCAGTGCTCCCGGAGCGCGGGCTGTCACCAGGGGACTGAATGTGGTCTCCTCCCGCGACGAAAAAAGCTACGCCTACACCTACCATCCGGCGCTTTCGACGGAATACCTGGTGCAAGGAATTCGCTGAAGAGAAGATCGCTACACAACCCGTTCGCGTGATGCTGGATCAATCGCAAATGTGGGTGGGCCAGCCCCGATCATCGTCAACTGTTGAAACCAGGTATAACGCCAATTGACACGATTCCCCATCGGCCGGTGGCTCGGATAACTTCCTGTTTGCCGACAAACCGGGAGTTATCGCGCCGCCTCCACGGTTATCCCTTCATAAAGCAAGTGTTCTCGGTTCGACCTGCTCCTGCCAGAGCCGTCATTCTTTGACTAAAGAATAATGCGTCCGTAAGATGAAGCGACGCGAAAGCCAGATGTCTATCGAATGATCGGCCAGACCATCTCGCACTACCGCATCACGGGTCAGTTCGGCAGCGGGGGTATGGGCGTGGTGTATGAGGCGGTAGACACCAAGCTGGGGCGTCATGTCGCCGTAAAATTCCTGCCCGCGGATGTCGCTCACGATCCGCTTGCGCTCAAGCGATTCGAGCGCGAAGCCCGCGCTGCCTCCGCCTTGAACCATCCCAACATCTGCACTATTTACGAGATCGAGGAACACAACGGGCAACCCGTCATCGTAATGGAACTGCTGGAGGGCGAGACGCTCCAGCGTCGCATTTCCCGCGGCCTATTATCGAACCAGCAGGTCCTCGACATCAGCATTCAGTTGGCCGACGCTCTCGACGCAGCGCATTCGTAGAATATCTTGCACCGCGACATTAAGCCTTCCAACATCTTCCTCACCCAGCGCAACCAGGCCAAGATCCTCGACTTCGGCCTTGCTCGGAAGATGCATCGCCGCGCAAACGGCGAAACTGCCGTGGCAGGACGGATGCCCACGGTCAGCTTGAGCCAAGAGGATCTGACCAGCCCGGGTAGCACCATTGGCACTGTGGCCTACATGTCGCCCGAGCAGGCCCGGGGCGAGGAACTGGACGCGCGCTCCGACCTGTTCTCCTTCGGCGCCGTGATCTATGAAATGTGCACCGGCCGGCCGCCCTTCGAAGGCATAACCAGCGCGATAATTTTCGATGGCATACTGCACCGCGATCCACCGCCGATTCCCGAACTGAATCCCAGCGCGCTGACTTCCCTTCACCCCGTCATCTCCAAATGTCTTCAGAAGAAGCGTGAGGCGCGCTACCAGTCGGCCGCCGAACTGAGGGACGACCTCGAGAGTCTCAAACGCGATCTGAGCACACAATCGGTGCCCGCCTTCAGCCCGCGCGCAGCGCTCCGTAATCGCCGCGCCGTCGCTCTCAGCTTGGTTGCGCTACTAGCGCTGGGCGCTTTGATAGGCTGGCGCCTTCATGTCGGCGCGAAGATCCGCTGGGCCCGCGAAGAAGCCTTGCCCCAGATCGAAAAACTAACCGAGCAGAGCCGGTTTATCGAGGCCTTGCGCCTTGCGGAACGTGCCGAGGCTTACATTCCCGGCGATCCTCGGCTGCAGAGAGAAATTCGCGAGGTGGCCCGAGTCGAAGACGTCACCTCCGATCCCGCCGACGCGGACGTTTACATCAATTCTTACACGGGCATTGATTCCGACTGGCAGCACGTCTGCAAAACTCCCTGCAAGACGCGCATTCCTTTCGGCGTCCTGCGCTGGCGCGCTCAGAGATCCGGTTTCGACACGGTGGAGCGGATCACACCCCAATACGGCGCACGCGTGCTGCACTTCAAACTCCAGCCTTCCGGGACCGCTCCCGCTGGAATGGTTTTCGTCCAAGGTGGCAACCAGACTTTGGCCCTCACCGGCCTGGATTCTGCTCCGTCGTTGGCGCTGAATGATTACTGGATCGACAAGTTCGAGGTCAGCAACCGCCAGTTCCGCGATTTCGTGCGCGGCGGTGGGTACTCACACGCGCGCTTCTGGAAGCATGACTTCATCAAGGACGGGCACAAGCTTTCCTTTGATGAGGCCATGAAGCTCTTCCTCGACCGCACCGGGCGGCCCGGCCCCGCTACCTGGGAGTCAGGCGATTTTCCCGAGGGTAAAGGCGACTACCCGGTGACAGGGGTGAGCTGGTACGAAGCCGCAGCCTACGCGGAGTTCGCAGGTAAGAGCCTGCCCACCATTTACCACTGGAGCCAGGCTGCCGGCGTCTCCAGCGTTTCGGCCATCGTTCCTGCCAGCAATTTCTCTGGCAAAGCTCTCGCGACAGTCGGTTCCTACGGCGGCATCGGCCCCTTCGGAACCTACGACATGGCCGGCAACGCCAAGGAGTGGTGTTTGAACGCCACGGGAGACAAGCGCTACATTCTGGGCGGCGCCTGGAACGAGCCCTCGTACATGTTTACCGATGCCGACGCCCAGCCGCCGTTCTCCCGCGCGGACAATTTCGGGTTTCGCCTGGTGAAGTCTAGCGGAGAGCTCTCCGCAGCCGCCGTCGCGCCGATGGAATGGCCCTATCGCGACTTCAACAAGGAAAAGCCCGTTTCCGACACCGTGTTCAACGTCTTCCGCGGCTTCTACACCTATGACAAAAGCGCTCTCAATGTCACCCTCGATCCACCCGACGATAGCGACGAGCGCTGGCGAAAAGAAAAAGTCACCTACGACGCCGCCTATGGCGGCGAGCGCATGTTCGCCTACGTGTTCCTGCCGCGTACGGCCCGGCCGCCGTATCAGACCGTAATCGTGTTTCCCGGTTCCAACGTCATTTACCTGCGCTCCAGCCGCGATCTGCCGTCCATGCGCTACCTTGCATTCCTGATCAAGAGCGGTCGCGCCGTGGTGTTTCCCATTTACAAAAGCACTTTCGAGCGTGGCGACACCCTCAACAGCGACTACGCCAGCCACACCGATTCCTACCGCGAGCACGTGTTTGACTGGTACAAAGACGTCGCCCGCACGCTCGATTACGTCCAGACGAGAAGCGATCTCGATTCCACCCGAATCGGCTACTACGGCATCAGCTGGGGAGCAGCGCTCGGACCAATTTTTTCCGCCGTCGAGCCGCGCCTCAAAACCGCGGTCCTGATGGGCGGTGGTTTCGAGTACGAGAAAACCTTTCCCGAAGTTGACCCCTTCAATTTCGCGCCGCGCGTGAAGATTCCGGTACTGATGGTCAACGGGCGCTACGACTTCTTCTTCCCCAAGGAAACCACGCAGGATCCGATGTTTCGTCTCCTGGGCACGCCCGACAAAGATAAGCGCCACGTGGTATTCGACTCCGGACACGTCCCGCCGCCCGATTTGCTCATCAAAGAAGTCCTCGACTGGCTGGACCGCTACCTTGGACCTGTCCGTTGATAGCGAGTGGCGCAAGCTTTAGCGAAAACGCACGGAGATGACTCCACTTTGCTAGCCGCCGCGGTCGAGGCTCAAGTCGACCATCTCATCTCTTGCAAATAGCTACAGTAGCTGTGCCTTTTCCAAGAGTTGTGCCCTCGCACTCATGATCTTAGGAATCGGGGGATTGCCGCGAGCAGACAGTTTCATTAACGCTCGCCAACGATTCTGGACGGATGACGGGCAATGCGGAAGTAATTCCAGAAGACTTGATCGCACTATTACTTCTGGATTGCCGACAATAGCTATTTCCCGCACCCAGGAGCGACTGGAACATTCGCCGAGACCGACAGGGGCGTCAGGTTGTACTTCTGCAAGAGAGCGTTCGCCGGTGCGATTTTCTGTTGATTGAGTTCGCGCCATTGCGCCAGCCGCTTGGTCAAATCCTGGCAGTATTGATCGACGCCCGATTGAAGTAACGCCGCAGGACGTGCGTCCCCGCTCTCGACCATGAAAGCGAGGCGCGCCAATTCGCGGTTCAACGGACCGATTCCGAGATCGTCGGATTTCCCGTTGCCGATGTCCGAAGCCTGGTCATCCAAAGCCTTCAGCGCATCCGCCGCATCCTTCGCGGCCGCGTCGGCGCCCAAAGATTTCTGCCGATCCGCAATTGCTGCCCGCAGCGCTCGCACCTGGTCGTATCCCTCAGTGGTGACCGACATCTGAGCCGAGATGTTCAACTCTGCATCGAGTTGCCGCACCAGATCCGATTGCGACGCATGCACTCGCGGATCGGGCGTGACGATGAGCGGCTGGCGATAGATTTTGCCGGCGACGGTCAAGACGAGAGAATACTCACCCGGCACAACGAACGGACCCGGCTGCAACTCGCGCGGAAATTCACCGGGGATGGCATGGTCGGAAAGCGTGTACTCGATGTAATCCAAGGCATTGCCATAGTAGCTGTAGCGTAACGTCTTCATCGCGGGATAGCGGAGGTCCCAGGTGAAGCGGTTAAGTCCAGCCTTCTTGGAAAGCGCCGGCGTCGGCGCGAACCAGTACTCGGGAGCGTTGGCCGGCGCTTTGTCGAACGGAGCAGGTACGTTGGAAAACTCCCGCACCAGACTGTTTCTCGCGTCGTAGATCGTCAGCTTGATGTCGCCCGTGGGCTCCGACTTCAAAAAGTAGTTCATGATTGCACCGTCCGGCGGATTCTCGCCAGCGGGCGTTTCCGGTGGCAGCGGAGTGTCCTGAGACATATCCCAACGCACGCGCACAACGTTGCGCGGACGAAGCAGGTACGCGTCCGATTGCGTCCACTTGGCGTCAAACTGCCGCAGCGGGGTCACGTCATCAAGGATCCAGAGCGAGCGGCCATAGGTGGACGACACCAGATCGTCGCCGTGAACGTCCAAGTCAGTCACAGTGGCAGTGGGGAGATTCAGTTGCAGCGTCTGCCAACGATCGCCGTCGTCCAACGACACGTAAATGCCGTCCCAGGTTCCCGCATAGAGCAAACCCTTGCGCACCGGATCCTCGCGGATCACCCGCGCATTCCCGGAAGCGGGCAACCCCGTGGTGATCAATTGCCAGGTCTGCCCATAATCACGCGTGCGATAAATCAGAGGACGCAGTTCGTGGAACCCATTGATCACAGCGTATGCCGCCGCCGCATCGTGGCGGGAAGCCTCCAGCAAGGTGACGCCGCTGCGCTCAGGCAAGCCGGCCATAGTCACATTCTGCCAGGCCTTGCCGTCCTTCGTGACCTGAATCAGGCCGTTGCCCGTGCCTGCCCAGATCACGCCGGCTTTCACTGGCGAGAGCGCTAACGTGGTAATCACGGCCCTGCGTGGATCGGGTTTCGCTTTCGCGGCTTCCGGCTTCTGCGTGAGGTCGGGACTGACCTCCTGCCAATTGAACCCGCCGTCCTTGCTCTTCAAGACGTACTGAGCTGCCGCATAAAGCGTATGCGGGTCTTGAGGTAAGAACGCAATGGGCGCCATATTGGCAGTGCGGTACTTCAAACTCCGCACTAGAAGATGCACGATCTGCCCAGTCGTCTTGTCGTAGCGGAGCACCGAGCCATACCAGCCTCCGGCATAGACATAGTTCGGATTCGCAGGATCGGGAGCAATGTAAGCAAACTCGAATCCTCCGGTCGGCGCCCAATCGCGATACGTGATCTCGCCATAATCGCTGCGGCTAGGGACCGCGGCCGTTCCGCTATCCTGTTGCGCTGCGTAGACGTAATAGGGAAATTGCTGGTCGGTGCTGACGTGATAAAACTGGCCGGTTGCCTGGTTATACCAGGAACTCCAGGTATCGCCGCCGTCGATACTGATGATCGCGCCCTGGTCAACACCGAGGATCATGTTCTGAGTGTTGGCAGGATTGATCCAGAGAACGTGAAAATCATCGCCACTGGGCGCTCCCGCCCAGGCTTCGAAGCTGCGGCCTCCGTCCTTGGATCGATACATGGAAGTTTGCGCCACGTAAACCAAGTTAGAATTCCTGGGATCAACGAAGACGCGGCTGAAGTATCCACTCCCCACAATGCGAGGATCGGTCGTGCTGGGTTGCCAGCTAGCGCCGCCGTCGTCTGACCGGAACAGTCCCTGCGTGACGATGGCGTACACTCGCATGCCATTGGTGCCGGGCGCGACGGACAGCCCGGTGCGCCCCATCGGATCAGTCGGAAGACCTTTGCCCTCCACGGCATTCCAGGTATCACCCTGGTCGGTAGATTTGTAGATCGCGGCATCCTGCGTTTTCTTTTTCGGCGCGCTTGGATCAAACGGGTCCTCGGGACGATCCCAGAGCGCAGCATAGAGAATTCCAGGATGATCCGGCCCAGACTCCATGTCGTAGACTCCGGCTTTCTCATCCTTATACAAAACCTTCTTCCAGTTCTTGCCGCCGTCGGTTGTCTTGTAAACCCCGCGCTCCGCGCCGGACCAGCGATCCCCAGCAGCCGCCACCAGAACAACGTCGGGATTCCGCGGATCGACCACGATCCCGGTGATGATGTGGGTTTCGCTCAGGCCGATATTCGTCCAGGTCGATCCAGCATCCGTTGACTTGTACACGCCATTCCCTTGCGTTTGTTCGCCGGTTCCAACGTAGACGACTTTGGGATCGGAAGGTGCAACCACGACCGCGCCGATCGAAGCGACATGCTGCTGATCGAAGATCGGCTTCCAGACTTGTCCTCCGTCCTCAGTTTTCCAGACGCCGCCGCCAGGCGTTCCAATGTAGTAGATCGCGGTCTGGCTGGGCACTCCGCAGACGGATGTGACTCGGCCTCCGCGATGTGGGCCGATCAGGCGCCATTGCATCGCCTGCAAGAGGTTGGGTGGGATTTCCTGGGCCAGCGCTGAAGCTGCAAGCGTGAGAGTAAGAAGAAGGAAGATGGTAATCCGCCTTACAGGACAAGTAACATTTATATGGGTCATTCTGCTTGGACAACTCCTTTTGTTCAGCGCCATCATTCGTTTCCGGAGCGGCAGTATAGCACCTCGAGTTCCGCCGTCTAAAACCTGATCCTTTTTGCGCTCTCAGAGAGTTGCTCCGGCCCGATTCAGATCGAATGACAGCTATGCGGAAGTTATCCGAAGGCGGACACTGGATCGATCGGTGGTTTTCGGCCAGCGAGACGTGAAGTTGTCCCGAAGTCGGCTTCTAGGAAGTTTCACCAGATCGGTACTGGAAACGCCCTAGTGGGAAGGGATGACCAGGATTCCGGACAGTTTGTCAACAACCTTCACCTTAGCCTTCACCTTAGGATTGTTTCAGGGTTGCCGGTGATCCAGGCACAGGCGCCAAAGTGTCAGGCCTGGCCGCATCTCAGGTTAGATTGCCGTACGCTGGTCCGTACGGCGGAATCTCGGTCGGAGCGGTGTCGGATGTCGGCTATGATTCAGACACTAGGGCCAGAGCCGGGTCGCGTCGGGGCCAAGCGAGTAGGCACGCGGCGCGGGGCTCTGGCACCCACTTCTTGGCCAGTAGACCCCTGACACCCCTTTTTCGAGGAACAGTACGTCAATTTAGCTTGCATCTTAGTTCTTCTGAGTTAGTTTCTTCGGAGCCACTGAGCAACGGAGCGGGGGTCAAACCGTACACATGTACCATCGGCACTTGCAGGTGACGGCGGTAATAGAATCCCTCCCTCTCCGCCAGTCTGGAGTGCACCGCAAGAGTGAGACACGGAATTAAGGGGCCAGCTACATTGAAATGGATGACGGCTGATACCCGATAGCTCCCTACGAAGGCATCTCAGACGCCGGTGGTTGCCTCCTGTGCCCACTGCAGGGCCTGCCACCAGGTTGAGGCGACTTCTTCATCGGGCAGTTTCAATTGTTTGGCGAGTGCGCTCGATTGGGACCACTCACCCGATTCCTGGGCCAGCATGAGTTGATACAGGGGCCGGAGGCTACTGCTCTGGCCGAGCAGTGTCGTCTTCGTTTCGCGCTCCACGGGTAGCTGTTCGAGGAGCACGTCCATGCTGACCTCAAGGATGGCATCCATGATGGAGAGCAGCCCCATCAGGAACAAATCAGTGTTCGATTGCAGCCGGTCGGAGAGCAGTTCGCAAAAACGGGCGCGGGTCAATCCCATCAGCACCAGTTCGCTGCACCTCTGCTCGGCTGCGCCCACAGTGACGACGAGCCGGATCCAACGCCGCAGTTCCCGTTCTCCCAGAACGGCGATGGCATGGCGGATCGACTTGATTTCGAGGGCAAATCCAAAAAGCGGGGAATTCAAGTAGCGGAGCAAGCGGTAACAAAGCGAGGCTTCCTGCTTGAGCATCTTCTCGAGTTCTCGCATGTCGATTTCCCGGCGGGAAACCATTTCGAGCAGCCTGACATAGTGCAAGCGGCTGGCGGGAACTTCGCGGCCGGTGACGATTTCGGGCCGGCAGAAAAAATATCCCTGGAAATAGACGAATCCCATGTCGCGGGCTTGATGATACTCGTGGGGCGTTTCGAGTTTTTCAGCCAGCATCTTGCACTTCGGGGACCCAAACCGGCGCATCATGCCAGCGCGTTCCTCCGGCCGGGTTGCCCGGATGTCGACTTTTATGATGTCGGCAAACTCAATCAGCGCCACACGCGGATCGTTGGGCGCGAAGTCATCGAGGGCGATGAGATAGCCGGCCGCTTTCAGCCGTTTGCAGGCTTCGATGACGCGGTCTTCCGGCTCAACCGTCTCCAGAATCTCGGCCACGGTCTGGTGGGGAGGCAGCAAGGTAATCAGGTCTTTGAACAGGACCTCACGGGTGCAATTCACGAAAGCGCGGCGCTTATCGCAAAGCGTGTTGATGCCGTAAAGCAGGGAGCTATCCAGTGTGGAGCGGGCGGCAAGCTCGGCATCGGCGTTGAAGTAGTCTTCGACACCGTTGCGGAACAAAAGTTCGTACCCGAACACATTCTGCGTGCGATCGAGAATTGGCTGGCGGGCAACGAAGCGCTGTCCCGGCAGCGCAAGCGGGTTCGATGCAGAGGTTTTCTGTTTAGCGGGAGCGGGTTTCACACCTCTTATATCGGCATAGCCGTGGCGGAACTTCAGGCAAAACTGCGCGGCTGTCGTCTTCCGGAAACTAAAGGATTTGCCAACCGACGCTTGCGGTTGCATCCTACAACCATGCATGCTTCCGGTCTCGTGCAAGGCGAAAACGTGGGCTTGGGATTCCAAGGTAATGTTCTGGATGTGGAAAACTTAGGGCACTTCCCCCTTGCGCAGTCGGCGGTTTCATGAGTAACATCAAGATGTTCCCTAATGGCCATGCTTCCAGGCTGGCCGTTCGCGCCAACAAAACTCCAGGCGCCTAGATTAAGAGATAGTTTGAACATCGTTCTCGAATAGCATCCAGCCGATGTGGGGTTTGGTCTGCCGGTAGCCGGTTTCGAGTGAGCCACGCGCAGTGAGCCGTGTGTTGCGCCACACGTTTAGAGTGCCGACTAACGCGCCGACCGCAAGGAAAGACGAAACAATCAGGCCTGTGATCCAGGCCGGTAGCTTCAAAGACTAACAAGAGAAAACATATGAATGCAGGACCCGGACACTCCTCCGCAGGAGGAGGGAAACACAAACGGCGCCGTGGACGGCGTCCGCCGAGACGAGGCGCGGGTGGCCCGATGGGCCGCGAGCGCGGGGAGCATCAGGGCATTTTTACCGCTCCCATGGATCACAGCTACCGCGCCAATATGGGCGACAACGGCAACGGTAATTCGGGAAGGGGACCGCGACGGCCCGGTTTTTCCGCGTCCTACCCGGTGGCCGAGCCTGAGCCGCTGCCCGCTCCAAAAGAAGATGCGGCTTCGCGCGTCTTCGCGTTTGTCGAAGACCTGTTCTTCCTGAGCAAGATTCAGGCCACGGGCCAGAAAATGAACGTGAAGGTGGAGTTCGTTAAGAACGAGAAGGAACTCACCGAGCGGATGAAGAGCAATGGCGAGGAAAAGCCTTCCCTGATTATCTTCGACTTGAACAATGCCAATGCCAAGCCTTTGACGCTCATCCCGAAACTGAAAAGCAAGCTGAAGAAGGGGACGTCGATCATCGGGTTTCTGTCGCACGTGCAGGGCGACTTGAAGCTGAAAGCGCACGAAGCGGGATGTGACATGGTGCTGCCGCGCTCGGCGTTTTCGCAGAATCTGCCGCAGTTGCTGCGCCGCCATGGCGCGGCGGACGACGATAGCGTTACCACGCAATAAAGGCTGCTAGCTCCTGGCTGCTAGCTTCTGGCAAACGGGGTAGCAGGAAGATTCTCCGCGAAAAGCTGCTGCGCGGGATCACCTCACTCTTCGTTGTGTTCTTATGTATAGCCGCGCTTTTTGCTCCCGTGCTGATTGATGCTCATCATCGGCGGCCGCGGAATTGGTGGCCGCGGAAGCGCGAGAAGGCGTTTACAGAGTCGCCGCATCTCCCCTGAAAACCGAACCTTTTTTACTGGTAACCAAGTAGCTGGTAGCCAGAAGCTAATAGCTGGCGACTTCCCTGATACAATTTCGCCGTGTTCCCTCACAAATTTCTGATAATGACGGCGGCCATAGGTGCGGTGGCTTTCGCCCAGCAACCTCCGGCCAGCGTCCAGCAGCCCCCGGTGAAAGTGAACGTCATCAACGTGTGCGCACCTACGGCCGACGAGCAGAAAGAATTATCGTCGGCGCTGGCCAAAGTACCGGGCAAGCCGGCGTTCGCCGCGGACTACGAAGTGGCTCGCGGGCGTTCGACACTCGACCCGAGCACTCCGATCCCCGGCATGCAGCCCTTGCCGCCCGGTGCGGTCTCGGCGGCCGACTGGGTCCGGGTTCGGCGCGAGTTCCCCGGTGCCACCCTGTTCAGCAATGTTCAATACTCGTTCAGCGTGGACTCGAGGAATATGGTGGAGACGCTCGTGCTGCGGGTGCGCGAGCCCAAAGATGTGATGCAGATTTCGATTGAGGACAGCGCTTCCGCGGTTGTTTCCGCGAGCGCGATGTTGTCTTCCAGTACGCCGGTTTCGCGCGTCCGATTGGAGCGCTTTGGGAAGTCATCAGTGGCGCTGGCGCGGTGCTCGGGAGAAGAGGGAAGTCCGGCGACGGATCAGACCGTGTACGAACCGATCTTTCACGCCGCCTCTTCGATTATGGAGCGATATCGCGATGCTCTGGGCGCGCGCAAATTGGTGCCCGAGGAACTGGCTCGCCTGGGGGTGGGAACCTCGGTCAGGACTACGACCAAGGCGGGCGCGGGCAGCAAGAAGAATCCGTAGTTTGTTCCGTTGGCTTGCGGCCTGAAGCGAAATCTATTTTTCAGAATCTATCTACTAGTGCCGCAACCGCGTGATCATTACGACGTGGAAAACGAGTAGCGCCCGCCGAACAGCCGCCGGGACGGCGGCGCTACTCTTAGGAGCGAAACGGTACAAATTACGCAGTCACGGTACTAGCATTGTTTTCTAATAGCACTGATTGTTACCACTATGGACATACGCAATGTTGTGATCATGGGCTCCGGGTGCGCCGGTCACACCGCCGCCCTCTACAGCGCCCGCGCCAACCTCAAGCCGCTCGTGATCGAAGGCCATGAACCGGGCGGACAATTATCGATGACCACGCTGGTGGAAAATTTCCCCGGCTTTCCCGAAGGCATCCAGGGGCCAGAACTGATCGAGAACATGCGCAAGCAGGCCATGCGCTTTGGCGCCGACTATCACACGGGCCACGCGGTCAAAGCCGATTTGAGCAAACGTCCGTTCGAGTTGAGCGTCGGCAAAGAAACCATTCAGACCCGCACGCTCATCGTTGCCAGCGGAGCGTCGGCGCGCTGGCTCGGCCTGCCGAACGAGCATGCGCTGATCGGCCACGGCGTTTCTTCCTGCGCGACTTGCGATGGCTTCTTTTTTTCGGGCAAGGAAATCGCGGTGATCGGCGGCGGCGACTCCGCCATGGAAGAAGCGACATTTCTGACGCGCTTTGCGAGCAAGGTGACACTTATTCACCGTCGCGAGCAGTTTCGCGCTTCGAAGATCATGCTCGATCGCGCCCATGCTAATCCGAAGATCGCGTTTCTTACCGATACCGTGGTGGACGACGTTCTCGATGTCGGCAAGAAGGAAGTCACCTCCCTGCGTCTGCGCAACGTGAAGAGCGGCGAAAGCTGGGATTTCCCCACGAGCGCAATGTTTCTTGGGATCGGCCACATCCCGAACGCCAAGATTTTCGAAAGCCAGCTCGAAACCGACGCCGATGGCTACTTGGTTACGCAAAAGAATGTCTTGACGAAAGTGCCGGGCGTATTCGCTTGTGGCGACGTGCAGGACCGCCGCTATCGCCAAGCCATCACCGCCGCTGGTTCCGGCTGCATGGCGGCGCTGGAAGTGGAGAAATTTCTGGAAGAGGAAGGGCTGTGACGGCGAGTTTCGGACGACGCGCTGAGAAAATGTTAACCACAGGGGGCACAGAGGTACACAGGGGAAACCCGACAACCTTGGGGTTAGGATTTTGCGCGCCCGCGCAACACTTGCCTCCGTGCGGCGACAGGCAGCGTCTCACACGCAGTCCGCAGCACCAGTCGCGGCGCTTTCTTCCGGATCTTCACCAGGTAGGGCACGGTGCGCTTCGGATCGGCCTTGGCCGTCTCGCGCAATAGCCAGCCCAATCCCTTCTGCACCATGTCGTCTTCGTCTTTGTTATGCAGCAATTGATTCGAGAGCCGCACGATTTGTTGAAAGAACTGCCGCTCGCGCGCTCCCCGGATCAGTGCCACACACGCTGCGCGCCGCCGCCAGCGATTCGGCGACTTCGTCCAGAGGAAAACCTGGCGGCAACGGGCAGGGTCGGCGGCGACCATCGGCGCCAGCAGATAATGCGCCAGGGCGTCGTGATCGGCCCAACTCGATACGCGGTCGAGCCAGGAGGCAAAAAGCTGGAATTCGTTCACGCCGAAGTTCTTCGTCTGTTTTTCGAGCAGGAAAACAGCCAATACCTTCTCTTCCAGAATGGGGCCCGAGAAAAGTTGGTCCGCGACTTGCACCAGGAAATCCATTCCCCGTTCGCGGATGATGCTGCGCCGGAACCGCACCGCGAATTTTCTCAGTTCGGCTGTATACCAGCCGCGCGACTTTATGACTTCCTTGAAAAAGTGTTGGACTTCTTCCGAGTGCGGCGCCGACCCGCCATCCTTCAGGACGCGCCGGATGTGGTCGGCAATGTAGTGGGGAGTGATTTCGCGCCTGGACATGTTCTCCTCTGGTAGCAACGAGCGTCTCCGACTGTCAGCTTGCGGAGAGATGCTCATGATAAAAGGAGTTCCAGGCGAATGCTGTGACCTAGCGTCACTGTTGACTGTGACCGAAGAGCCAGCTATTTTGCGGGAGCTGCATTGCCGGTTCTCAACGCCTTGTCATAAATCCAGAGCACCGCGGCCGTGGCCAGGCCGACCGCCGTCACGCTCCACCAGATGCGCTCCGGCTGATGAGTGACTTCTCCGAAGTAGTGAACCAGGGTGCCGCCGAACCAGCCACCGATCAGCGATCCAATTCCGATGGGCAGGAACGCGAAGCCCATGTAGGTGCCCTGCTGCCCGGGAGGCGCGAGGCGCGAAATGTATTCGTAATAGCGCGGAGACATAATGATTTCGCCGAGCGCCAGCACAAACAGGGAAAGCACAGCGCCCCAGAGCGTTGGCCGCAGCGCGAGGATCACCCACGAAACAGAAGTGATCAACGTGCCCACAATCACCGCCTGAAATGCCGGAATGCTGCGGGTCAGGTAATTGACCGCGAGCGTAAGGCAGATGACAGTCAGCCCATCGGTCACGAGAATCTTCTCAACGTCGGCCTGAGAATTGATATACCTGTGAATGTACCCAGGCAAACTGATGTACTGCTGCCAGAACACCACCCAATACCCGGTGAAAAGCACAAGGAACCACATAAACCGGCTGATTCCGGCGAGCACAAGAAGCAAGAGCCCGACCCAGATCCACCAAGGCACGCTGTGCGCGGGAAAGATGAACAAAGCCACACGCAGCAACAGCGCAACCATCAACACCGGCAAAACCAGGCGGTAATTGCCCACGACGACGCAGAAGTTCCGCGCAACCGTTGCGATCGAAGGTGGAGGCGCATCCCCAGCCTTGCGCGGTTCCCGGAAGAAAAACAGGACCACGAAGAACATCGCGAAGACGCTGAGTGCCGCGACGCGGTAAACATTCTCGACGCCCAGATGGCGATGGGCCCAGGAAGCACAATACGGTCCCGCAGCGCCGCCGATGTTGACCATCGTGTAATAGATCGAGTAGCCGATAGAGCGAACGTTCTCCTTGGAGGCTCGTGCCGTGGTGCCGACCACGCTCGGTTTCACCATCGAGATGCCGAGCGCCGGGAGGATGAGAATGCAGCCGACAAACAAGCCGAGCGGCACCGCGTTGCGCACTGGCGCCAGCCAGGATGCCCCAATCGATCCGATCAGGAAGTAGGCGGCGGCGAGGATGAGGTAGGCTATCGAAAGCGCGCGGCGAAAGCCGAGGCGGTCGGCGGCCGCTCCTCCGAAGATGGCGAGAAACCATACCATGCCGCCGAACAAGCCCGTCAGAGTCCCGGTCTGTTCGGTGGAGAAATTCAGCGTCTCCTGCAAATAAAGGGCAAGGGAAGCGAAGGCCCCGTAGTAGGAAAGACGTTCGAAGATCTCGCTGATGTTCGCGACCCAGAAGGGCCGTTCGAAGCCGGTGCGGATCTCATGGAAGCGTTCGGAAAGGGTCAAGCCTGCTCCTAAAATCGTTGCTCCTGAGGCTGCGGCTCCTGATGCCGGCTTCAGATTTTCAAACGCTTTCGGACTTCTTCTGCCGACAAGGCCGCCACGCGGATCACTTTATTCCGGCTGGCGTGGCCGGCTGCAATAGTAACGGAGGAACGCGGCAGGTTCAAAAGTTTTGCGAAGAAATCTATGCAGGCCTCGTTGGCTTTGCCTTCGACGGGAGGGGCGGTCAGGGCTAGTTTTATTGCGTCGCCTACTTCGCCGGTGATGGCATTCTTCTTTGCGCGTGGGTGGACTTTGACCGCGAAGGTTGCTCCGCTGGGCGCGTTTTTTATTTCTGCCATCAAGAGTCTTTAGCACCGGGACAAAGCAAAACCTTAATCGCAGAGGACACAGAGGTACACGGAGAAGAATCTAAACTCTTTCCCCGAAAATCGCCGTCCCCACGCGCACGCAGGTTGCTCCCTCTTCAATTGCTACTTCGAAATCGTGCGACATGCCCATGGAAAGAACTGCGGTGCCCGGCAAATCACACGCGGCGATGAAATCGCGAATCTGATGGAGTTGACGAAAATAAGGTCGCGAGCCCTCCGGATCTTCTGTGTAAGGCGGGACGGTCATCAGACCTTGAATTTTCAGATTTCCCCATTGCGGCGCGCTTTGCAGAATCTGCTCCAGTTCGTCGGAGCCGGGTGCGACTCCGCTTTTTTCTTTTTCGCCACCGACATTGATCTCGATCAGGACGGATAACGACTTGCCCGCGCTTTCTGCTAACGTATTCAGTTTGTCCGCCATCCGCACCGAGTCGACGGAATCCACTGCATCGAACAACTCCGTTGCCTTCGCGGCTTTATTTGTTTGCAGATGTCCGATCAGGTGCCATTCGATGTCACGCAAGTCACGCAAAGTATTTGCCTTTCCCGCGAACTCCTGCACTCTGTTTTCGCCGAAAACGCGCAGTCCGGCAGCGTACGCCTCGCGGATGCTTGCAGCCGGAAAAGTCTTGCTCACGCCCATCAGTGTGATTTCGTCCGCATTGCGGCCCGCGCGCCGCGCCGCTGCCGCGATTCGCTCCCGCACCCTGGCGATATTTTCCGCAATCGACATTTGTGAGTCGCTGAAATGAACCTCGTGAGGCCGAGCTGCGCTCGGCTTGGACGGGGCAGAGCCCCGTCCCCACACGAGCATCCACCACGAGCGTTACATAATCGCCGTTGGCGGCGCCGGATCTTCGGGTCTGCCGGCGTTTGCCAGCGGAACTCGGATCATGACTATCGCCAGCACGGCGAGCGCGCCGAGCGCCAGAAGAAATGGCGGGGTCCACTGGACGAGCGTTACGTCGCGGCCAGAGCCCACCAGGGCCGCGATGAGCAGGCCGCAGAGCGCCTCGCCCGCGATCAGACCCGAGGCGGTCAGGACGCCGGCGTTTTCCACGCGCGCCTTTTGCGCATCGTTCAAGCCACGGCGATCGCGCAATTTGTCGGTGAGCCAGCGAATCACGCCTCCGACAAAAATGGCGAACGTTGTGCCTAACGGCAGATACATGCCGACCGCGAAAAGCATCACGCTTTTCACTTCGATCATGATCATTGCCAGTCCCAGCAGGATGCCAACGATCACCAGCGGCCACGCCATGTCGCCGCCCACGATTCCTTTGGAGAGCATGGCCATGAGCCCCGCCTGCGGGGCCGGTAGCGCGGGGCTACCGAAGGTGTATGCCTTGGCGAGGATCGCGATCGGGAAGAACAGAACGAGCGACGCCACGACGATGCCGAAAAGATCTCCAATCTGCATCTTGGAGGGCGTTCCACCGAGGATGTGTCCGACTTTCAAGTCTTGCAGCATCTCACCCGCCACAGCGGATGAAACGCACACCACGGCGGCTACTCCAAGTACGGCTGCAACTCCACCAGTTCCGGAAACGCCGAGCGCGACCATGAGCAGCGCTGCGATCACCAGCGTGCACAGCGTAAGTCCCGAGACTGGATTGTTCGACGATCCGATCATGCCGACCAGGTTTCCAGAAACCGCGGCGAAGAAAAATCCGACGATGATCATCACGCCGGCCGCGACGAGGCAGCCCGATAATATCCGCGAACTGGAAAGCGTGCCGGCTGCGCTGATGAAATAGTAGTAGAGCAGGATCATGGCCACGAATACGACGCCGATGCCGGCAAATACTGCCTTGGCGGGCAGGTCACGCTCGGTGCGATTGGCAGCGGCGTGCGCCGCCGCCGACTTTTTCAGATCGGAGACGGCACGGCCCATGCCGAGCGCCAACTGCTTGCGCATATTGAAAAGCGTGTAAGACGCGCCCACCAGCATGCCGCCGACCGCGATCGGCCGCACAATCGAAAAATAGATGGCTTGCGCCAGCAGCGGCCAGGCGATGGTTTCTCCCTGCGGCATAGAGGCCTGGATGTAGGGACCGAGGGTGAAGGTCAGGAGTGGAACGAGCAGGCCCCATGCCAGCAAGCCTCCCGCGAAGTTCAGGGCGGCGAGTCTGGGGCCAATGATGTATCCCACGCCGAGATAGGCGGGGCTGATGTCGGGCGCGGTTAAGAGCGTGGCGCCGCCGGTAATGGTGGTGGCTACGTTGGGATTCGTGCTGGTGCGGAGCAGCAACTTCTTTCCGAGGTCGCTGATCTTCACGGGGAAAGTGTTGTTAGGATTGAAAACATTGACCGCTCCGAGCAGATACATGAACGCGCCGAAGCCCATGTTGGCAAACAGAATCTTCGCGGCTTTGGCTCCCTGCTGTCCGGCCTTGTGAATCTCGGAGGCGGCCACGGATTCGGGAAACGGCAGGTCGGGATCCTCCACCATCACCCGGCGCAGGAGGGTGACGAACAGGATGCCGAGCGTGCCCCCGATCATCATCAGGGCCACTGATTTCCAATATTCCGGTACGCGGACACTCGGGGCGAGCGTCGGCCACAAGCCAGCCATCACAAAGGCAGGGATGGTGAATATGGCGCCGGCTGCTACCGACTCGCCGATCGAGCCCACGGTTCGCGCGATGTTCTCTTCCAGCAGCGAACCTTTCATCAAGCGCAGCAGTGCCATCGAGATAACAGCTGCCGGATAGGTCGCGGCAATCGTCATCCCCGCCTTGAGCCCGAGGTACGCGTTCGCCGAGCCCAGCAGGGCGGTCAAGAACAGCCCGATCAAAACGGCCCTGAAGGTAAACTCCTTCATTTCCATCGATTCCGGAACATAGGGGCGATGCTTGCGGGGGGCTTCAGTATTCGCCGCAGGTGCGCTCATGACGACCTCGTGGTCAACAGGAATTTCATCGATTCACACTAGCAGAGACGGCGCACCTTAACACGCCGAAAGGCAGCTTTACAAGTGCAGCGATCTCTTGTGGTAATCGGTGAGCGGAGGGCGCGCGTTTTTTATCAGCAAGGTTTGTCCGCAACTTTGCGTCTTGAACAGGGTTAGCATACTTGTATCCAGGA
>Ga0224558_1001704_pt1 | contig 22090 bp, 15 predicted proteins | sample 714S32024metaG_FD_180682 | JGI IMG/M metagenome (GOLD analysis project Ga0224558, IMG submission 180682) | Peat soil microbial communities from Stordalen Mire, Sweden - 717 S3 20-24 | ecosystem: Environmental > Terrestrial > Soil > Wetlands > Peat | place: Sweden: Norrbotten County, Stordalen...
CTGGATCACGGTGTTGGTGGTGGAGAAGTAAAGCAGCATGCCCCAGCCGGCGATCGCCAGGAACAGTAGCGCCAGGTAGTAATTCCGCGCCAGGGCCAGCAAGAGCAGCATCAGCGAGAAAAGTCCCAGGCCGCCGAACACCAGCAACCGCCGGGGCAGGCGATCGCCATAAGTGGCCACCGTCAGTGCCCCGAAGAGCGCGCCGACGCCGTTGGCGCTGAGCAACATCCCGTATTCGCGGCTGCCAACGCGCAGCACGTCGGTGGCAAAGGCCGGCATCAGCACCGAATACGACCAGCCAAAAACGCCTACGATGGCAAAGAGCAGCAACAGGGTGCGCACCCGGCGGTGCTTCGCGACATAGGCAAAACCGTCCAGGGCATGTTGCCAGTTGGATTCCGGCTGTATGGGAGGTGTGAACCCGGGCAACTGCATCATGAAAAGACCCGCCAGCACCGCCAGGAAACTCAGCCCGTTCAGCAAAAAGCAGGCCGCCAGGCCCGTCTGCGCGATGAGGATCCCCGCCACCGCCGGACCGGCCACGCGCGCGCCGTTCACGATCGAGCTGTTGAGCGATAGCGCATTCATCAGGTCTTCGCGGCAGGTCATCTCGACCATGAACGCCTGGCGCGCCGGCATGTCGAAGGCCATCGCCACTCCGCTGAGCGCCGCCAGCAACAGGATGTGCCACGGCCGCACCAGCCCGCTCCACACCAGCGCTGCAAACACGAACGCCAGCCCCATCATGCCGCTCTGCGTCCACAGCAGCACGATCCGCTTCGGATGACGGTCCGCCACCGACCCGCCCCACATCGAGAACAGCAGCATCGGCGCGGAACCCACCGCGGCGACGATGCCCAGCAGGAGCTTGGACCCCGTGAGTTGATAGACCAGCCAACTTTGGGCCGTGTTCTGCATCCAAGTGCCGGTCAGCGAAATCAACTGGCCGAAGAAGAAGAGCCGGAAGTTGCGGTGCTTGAGCGCGGCGAACGTCTGGCGCCACGGCAATGCTCCGGCCACCACGCGGCGGGGCTGCCCCGTAATTTCCTCGGGCACCGTGGTGACATTGGCGGTCGCGTTCTCCGGCTTGGACGGCATGATTCATCAGCGGAAGCGCGGCGGCCCGCCAAACGGACTTGTGCCAGCGGGCGCCTGTGTGCCCGCCTGGGCTGAGGGCATCTTGACCGCAGTAATGACTGATTCCCCTTCCTCCAAGCCGTCGGTGATTTCAGTATAAGAGCCGTCAGTAATGCCAGCTTTGACGCGGACCGCCCGCGGTATCACCACCGGGTCACTGCTGCCGGGCGGCGTGTTGGTCGCCAGAACATAAATCGTGCGCCAGGCCGACGCCGGGCGAGGCCGCGAGCCTCCTCCGCCCCCCATAGACGCGCCGCCCTGGCCGGGCCGCTGTAAGGCGCCGCTCTGGAATAATTCCCGCAGCTTGGCGCGAATCTCCGGCGGCGGCTCCTCTCCCCGATCCCGCATCTCGCGCACCCGGCGCATTAATACCTCCGGCGGCTCATTGCCGGTGAGCGGTGGCGAAGCCTTCTCCGCCGTCTCAACCTTGTTGGTGCCCCCGGCCTTGGCGACCTGCACGACGTTCGTCGCGGCGGACTTCGGCTCCTTGCCCAACCCAACTTTAGCCAGCAGCCGCGCCACCAGCGTCTGGTTGGTGGATGGCTCCGGCGGCTTGAAGCGGAGCGCGGCGTTTGGCACTTTCAACACGTTGGTGCGCTGCGCCGTATTGATGGAAACCGTGGCCGTCATCCCTGGCCTGAGTTTGAAATCGGCATTGGTCACGCCGATGACGGTGTCATAGGTGACGACATTCTGGATGTTGCTGGCCGAGTTGCGGATCTGAACGACAGTGCCGAAGAAAGTGAGATTCGGGTAAGCATCCACCGTGAAGTTCACAGGCTGCCGCTCCTCGACAGTGCCTACGTCGGCCTCAGACACGCTCGCATCAATCTGCATCTTGGCCAGGTCGTTGGCGACCTGGAACAGCACCGGCGCGTTCATGCTCGCCGCGACCGTTTGGCCCACATCTACATTGCGTGAAATGACGATGCCGTCCACCGGCGCGTAAATGGTACAATGGTCCAAATTCAGTTGCGCGAGCTCCAGGGCCGCTTGTTTCATCTTCACCTGCGCCTCCCCCTGATGGAGGGCGGCAACCGCCGTGTCGTAGTCGGAATCCGAGATGAGTTTGTTATCGAACAGCGCCTTTGAGCGCTTCGCTTCGACCTGCTGCAATTCGAGGGTGGCCTTGGAACTGGCCAGGTCCCCTTCGGCTTGATGGACGGTGGACGCAAAGATGGCCGTGTCGAGTTGGGCGACGACCTGGTTGGATTTGACCAGTGAATTGAAGTCGGCAAACAGCTTGGCGATGTTGCCGGAAACCTGACTGCCGACTTGGACGTTGACGACGGGATTTAACTGGCCGTTGGCGGTGACCACCTGCGTCATGTCGGCGCGCGTGACCGCAACAGTTTGATACTGCGGCGCAGCGGTGTGGTCGTTCTTGAAGTACATCACGCCGCCCACTGCGGCGCCGACGACCACCAAAATGAATATCCACTTCGACCAGCGAAACTTGCGATTACTTGCCATAATTCAATCAACCGAACCGGTTCTCTAATAAGAGACTGTTCGGCTGGCTGGCAGGTTACCGAAATTCTTCCCCGTGTCGAGGATGCTGATTGGGTAGCGAAACAAACTCAAATGCCCAATGGCTCAAATGGCTCAATGTCCAAAACTCCCCCGGCTGGAGTGGTTTGGGGCTTTTCTGCCTTGCTGCTTTGAATTTGTTTCGGGCTTCGGGCTTCGGATTTAGGATTTTACTTTGCGGGATATTCCCAAACCCAATCGCCTTGCTTCTCGTCAAACAGCGTCTTGCCAAGGACTCCCCCGTCGTCCTTTTCGTCCCAGCCGATCGAGTAGAGCACGAATCGGCTGTCCTCAGTGCGGCGGTACTTGTAGGGCTCGCCCGTGAGCATGTCCTTGGGTATGGCGGTGATAAACTGCGGTGCGAGGTCGTCCAGCTTCTCAGGGAACTGCTCGTTGGCCAGGCGGTATCGCTCCAAAGCGCAGGCGATGGCAGCCTGGTTCACAGCGGTCTGGGCCGCAGCCGTCTTTAGCATCACCTTGTTGAGCGCCGGCAGCAGCATTCTTGCCATGATCTTATGGCCGAGCACTCCCCCCAATGCTGGCCCCGCGGAACCTGTGGCCGCCATCATTCGCTCAAACGCCTCGACGTCCGCTTTGACTTGGGTTGGTGATATCTGGTTTTTCGTAATGTCCAATCCAGTTGCCAGTTCGGCCTGAAAGCCCCGGCAATAGTTCAGTTCCTCCTGACAATACCAGCCCTGCGGGATGAGAACCGCCCCGAGGATCTTGCCCATCATTGACTCACCACGAGGGGGCGCTGAGTCCGAATCGCCTATCGCGTTCAGATACCAGGGACCCTTTTGCCGGATCATCTCAATCGTCGAAATGGCTGCCGCCCGCTCCTCGTCAAAGCTCGATTTCATGTCCACGATGAGATTGTATTGCTGAAGCCGGGTTTCAAGCTCCTGCAACTGAGCCTCGGACCAGCGGTGTTCGGCCAGTCCCTCCCAGATGGGCTGCACGGCTAATTGCACACAGGCAAGGCGAACCAGGTAGGAGATCAAGAATGGGTCAGTCCTCAGCGAGTCAGCCAGGTAAAGCATCAGCTTTGGGTCTTCCAGCGCCTTTTCGCTTTGGCCGCTGGCAAGTTCGGCGCAGGCCTTCAGTTGCAGCCGCTGGCAGGCCCCTTTGATCATCCGGAGATGCGGCAGCCGGATTGCCCAAATATTCTCTATCTCATAATTCACTGGGTAGCGGGATTTGGGACGCCCACTGGCCAGGCGCAGTTCCACAAAAAGTGCTTCATTAGTCCTCAATCCTTCCAATACCGCCGGGGCCGCTTGAGCACGCGATTGAGGATCAAGTTTGGCCGAATAGAATTCCTTGTGCTCGGCTGCCTCGCCCGACCGGGCCGCTGCAAAGCCCGCTTCCCAGCCGGCCAAATCCGCCAGGTTTCGGCTGGCCCTGGCGTCCTTGGCCTTAGGCGCATGCACCCGTTCCCCCACTTGCGCGTATGCGTCCCCCCAGCTCGCTTCGCTGTCGCTCGTCGTCTTCGCCTCAAACCAGGACTTGATGGCCGGCGTGGCGGCGAAGTTCTGCTCGTCGGGAACCGGCTTGGGAATCAAGGTCCGATAATCAAGCGGCTCGCCTCGCGCTTCAATTTCGCGGCGGCATTGGTTCCATGCGCGCCGCCCGCGCCAGTTCTCCTCGCCGTGGAACAGCGCGATCAGCGCCACGAGCCAGGCCAGCCCGATCAGGATGCGCCTTACCGCCCGCCAAGTGCACAACCAGCGCAAAAAGCGCACGGTGTTGCTGCGTTCTACCATCGGGGATTTGTCAGGTGCGTTCATAAGTGTTGGGAGTTCGAGGACAATCAGACTGCTGCGATTGAGAAGGGTCGGATTTCGCTACGAGGCGAGGGAGTCAGCTTCGGCGGCTCCGGGGCCGGTTCTGAGGCAGGCACCGCAATCAGCTCGCGGAGCTGCCGTTGGTTCTCGCGCAGCGCGGCCAACAACTGCCGCGGGGATGGCGCGTCCCGGCGCGCCACGCCCTGCGTCGAATCGGGCATATGGTCAAGGTTGAGGAAAAGCGCTACTAGCCCGACCGCACTTAGCCCGGCCAAATGCCAGCGCAAAGACCACAGAACCCGGCGCCAGCCGACCTGGAACGCGGAAGCGTCCGCCTGCCAGCTTCTTTCCATCTCCTTCGCTCGGGCCGGAGCGTCCGCGGTGCCTGCGGCCAGCCCCGCAGTTACTTGCTCCCGAATCGCGTCGAGCTTGGGCTCGGCCGCCTGATGCTTCTCCAGCAATACTTCACGTAGTCTCTTCATGATGCTTCCTCTTCTATCAGTTTCTTGAGCGCCCTCTTGGCGTAGTGCAGGCGCGACTTCACCGTGCCGAGCGCCGTGCCAGTGACCGCGGCGATGTCCTCCAGCGGGAAATCCTCGACGAAATGCAGCAGCAGCACAGAGCGTTGCGCGACCGGCAGTTGGTCCAGCAGTTTCATGACCGCAGCCTCCTGTTCCGCCCGGATAAGCAGTTCTGCCGGATCATCCTCCCGGTCAATCGGCGCGGCGGCGTATTCCTCCAGCGCGGCCGCCTCGCGCCCCTGCTTGCGCCAGCGCTGAAGGCACTTCTGATGTGCGATGCCGAACAGCCAACTCCCGAACTTCCCGTCCTCCCGCAGGCTGCCAACGTGCCTGGTGGCATTGATGAAAGTCTCCTGGACAATATCCAGGCTGGCTTGCTCGTCGTGGACCAACTCAAATACATAGACGTATAACGGCAGTTGGTAGCGACGAAACAGAATGTCCCAAGCCCCCGGGTCTCCGGCCCTGGCTTGCGGCACGGGCAGTTGTTCAGGCTCAGCCACTACCAGCATTTACAACCAGTGGAATGCCGAAGGCGAGAAAAGGTTCAATGGGGCAGCGTCCTGCATTTCTGCACCCGGCCTTCGAAATAAAGCGCGTTCTTGCCGGTCCAGACTCCGCTTGCAGTATGGAACGCCTCGGCATCGCTGCTGAGCGGGGTGTTCACCCGCCCACCAAAGATCGTGTCCACGATTGCCTGCGTCGCCGCGGACCAGTCTTCGGGGTGACCATACGCGGCGCCGTTCAAATACATGTTCCACTCGTAGCTCGTCTGCTCGACTGGAAACAGCGCGCGATCTTCCGGGCATTTGAAGACGGCTCTGGTCTTCAAGTACGGGCCGAGCACGGTGCTCAGGGAGGGCAGATTCGTGTTAACGCTCGGCAACTCGGCGCACAGAGGGAGACGGTCATTGTTCTCCTGCACGTAGAGGTCGAGCGCCAACCCGATCTGGTGCAGATTATTAAGGCAGGCCGTTGACAGGGCGCTGCGTTTCGCGCGGCCCAACGTTGGCAGGAGCAGGCTGGCCAGAACAGCAATAATCGCGATGACTACCAACAGCTCAATCAGCGTAAAACCACGAGTTGCTTTCATCGCGTCGCCCTCAGGGTTTTTGGGCCGCCGCCACCGTTGTGAGGAGCTCGCGGACCACGCCGGCGGTCGCGGCTCGAAAATGCACGTCCTCTCGCATGTACTCCGCCGCCGCCTGATGGATCGTGGAATGACCTGCATCGGAGCCCAAATAGGCCCCCAAGGCCGACTTCTCCTCAGGCGTGAGCGTCGCCCGGTAATTGACAACCCACTCCTCCATGGCGTCAATGTTCGCCTGCCTGCGCTCGGGTTCTATATGGGCGACGAGAAAATTCAGCCCCTTAATGTGCCCAATGTTGAAGAAGTCAAGGAAAGCCCTCTGGCGATTGTTGGGATCGCTCATCGGCCCGTAGCGTAGTTCCATGAACCGTTCCACTGGCCGGGGCGCAGGCCCAACTTGCGACGCCGCCTTCAGATCCTGCAACGCCTCTACCGGGGTGTACTCGTGGAACTGCCGCACCCACAACTTCCAGGCCAGGCCTGCAAGCAGGGCCACCACAGCGCAAACCCACAGGAGTATTCTGACACCGCGCTTCATCACCCCAATCTGACAGACCTCCCTTGCTGATGTCACGCCCCCAACAGTCGCGGGCAAGGACGCCTTCCACCGCATCCCTGACTTCTTTGGAAGGAGCTCTGACGCCGTTGAACGCGTCCTGCGTTCAAGGATCCTGCCGCTTATTGCCAGACCCAGTCACCCTCCTCAGTCGTCTTTCCAGGCATCCCGCCGTCGTCCCTTCCGTTCCACCCGACGGAGTAAAGCACGAACCGGCCATCCGCCGTGCCGTTGTACCTTAACGGTTGGCCGCCAATAATATCCCGCGGCAGCTTCTCCGCGAACTGCGGCACCAGCTCCTCCAATGTCTTCGGGTACTCACCATGCGCCAACCGGTAGCGTTCCAGTCCACACGCAATGTAAGCCTCATTGGCCAGCGTCTGGTTCCGTGCCATGGTCTGCGTGGCGTGCACAAAATTCGGCAGGGCCGCCGCCGCCAGGAAGCTGTAAGGCGAACGGCGGTTGGAAGCGGCGCTGAGCTGGCTAGTGACACGATCGAGCTTGCCGGACAATACCTGCTCGTTCGGAACATCCAGGGCTTCGAGCAGCACTTGCTCCATCGGCGCGCCCACGCACATGTTCTGATAGATCCAGCCGCGCGGCGCAAAGGTAATCAGCAGGTAGGTCGGGTCCTTGAGCCTATCCAGAAACCACTGCTTCTGACCTTCGAAGGCAAACAGCTTCCTGAGCTCAGCGCGCGAGCTTGCTTCAAACGTCCGGCAAGTGGCCGCACGCTCGGCATTGAAGCTCCTGTCAAGCAGTGGAATGAAGTTGACACCCTTAAGCTGTTGCTGAATCGCCGCCAGCTCCTGCTCCCGCCAGGCACGTCGCGCCAAACCATCCTGGATGATGCTCGTGTAAAGCCCGGTGATGGCCACATCAATCATCGCCTCCACCAGCGTCGGTGCGTTGCCGGACGGCTTGCCTTCCAGCATCTTGCACACCCCGCGCACTGGCTCCAGCTCATGCCACGCCGCCTCCGGTTGGCCCAGCAACAGGTGACACAGCGCCCGCTGCCCCAGCACCTGTGCCACCGTCCGCAGCCTTATGTAGTCTGCAACCGGCCGCTCATAGGGCCGCTGGTAATCGCCGTCTATCCTCACCAGCGGGCGCTGCAGCCCTTGCCGCATCACGTCCAAGTCCGCCTCCGCTGGTTGAGTCCAGGCCAGGTAATCGGCGGCCGGATACACCCACCGCCGCAGCCAGACGCGGAATAGGTTGCTTCCAGCCACCGTGACCTGAAGGTATTTGCCGACCGGCACCGCCAACGGCTCCTTCCTCCCCGCGCTCCGCGTGCAGAACTCCTGAAGCGCTTCGACGCTCGGCGTGGCCGCCGCCTCAATGACTAAACGTGCCGGTTTGATCTGGCCCGAGGGTGGGGCCACGATTTCAATGCCGGTCGTCCCTTCCGCCCATGGCCCAATTGAGGCGGCCAATAGCTTCGCCGCTTGGTCGCTAGCAGCCGGGTCCTCAAACCGCAGAACCTCGCTCCCGTGCTCCGAACCAGATGTGCTTGCCGCGGACGTTACCACCTCCACCTCCGCCACCAGCACATCTTTGGCGACGGGGTCACTGCCTTGACGCGCTGTAACAGGCGCGTTCGACTTGGAAAGGGCTGATTCCGTAATTGCATATATCCCGCCTTGCCGCGCTGAAGGCGCTGTCTCCTTAGACCGTTTGGACCTGTCCTCGCCATGAGGGTTCAAGCGAGTCCCTCGCACAAACCATTCCGTCATCTTCGGTGCCTTAAACACATTCTCGTCGTCCGGGACCGGCGCAGGGATAAATGCATTCCAATCCAATACCGCCCCCTTGGCTTCCAGCTCGCGTCGGCACTGCTCCCATGCCCGCTTACCCCGCCAGTCCTCCACCGCATAGAATAGACCGATTAGAGTCGCTAGACAGGCCGCCGCAAACAGCCAGCGGCGCGCAATCCGCCAGGACAACAGGCCATGACGGTGTCCGGGTTCGGCCCTCAGCTCTGGAGCGGGGAACTGTTGGGATTCAGGGGTCTCGCTCATTTGGATATGTCTCTATTTGCCATCTGTCATCTGCCATTTACCGTCGTCTATCGGCTATTGGCCATTCGGTCTGGCACCGCGCCACTACGCCATCATCAGCCCGCTCCGCCCCTCGCTTCTGGGCTGCGGCGGAGCAGCTTTCGGCCGTTCCACCGCTGGCATTTCCCGTGGCCCGATCAATTCGTTCAACAGCCGCTGCTGCTCCTGAAAGGCCATGAAAACCTGCGGAGAGGGTGACGAAGCCCGCCTGGCAACATGCCGTGCGGCATCGCGGGTCGTAAAGCTCAGCCCCAAAATCACCACCCAAACCGCCGCCAGCCCGGCCCATGCCACCGGGTGAGGCCATAGAAGAGTCGTTAGTCGAGAGTGGATAGTTGATAGCAGAGCAGACCCGGCGCGGGCGCGGCGGGTGGGGCAGGGCACGCGTTGAGCCGAGTCGGCCTGCCTGGCGACCGAAAGGATGTCCTCCCGCCACTCGGTGGGCACCTGCCGCAAGGGCTGGCTTTGGAGGCGTTTCTCGAAGTCGTCAGCGTTCATAGGAGCATGTCCAGTGATCAGCATCAGCAATCAGTAATCGCAAATCGCCAATCGTAAATCGTAAATACCCATCATCGTATCTCGTCATAGAGAGGACGCAGGCGCTCCCGCAATTTGTCTATGCCATAGCGGTAGCGACTGGCGGCTGTGTTCAAGGGAATGCCCAGCAACTCGGCAATTTGCTCGAAGGTCAGCCCCTCCCAGAGCTTCAAGTGAACTATGGCGCGTTGTTCCGCCGGGAGCCCACCCAGGGCGGCGCCCAGCGCTTCCCGAAAGGCGCTTTCATCCGGGCCGGCCGCCGGCGCAAAGACCGGCAGGGTCTCTGCCGCCAATTGCACGCGGTGCTTGTCCTGCGTGCCCCGGCGGCGGATCAGGTCAATGGCCAGGTTATGTGCCAGCCGCAGCAAGAAGGCTCGTTCGTCCCGCACTCCTTCCAGCAACTCAGGCCGCTTGGCGAGCTTGACGAATACCTCCTGCAGCAGATCGCGGGTGTCCGCCTCATGGCGGGTGAAATTGAGCAGGAACGCGAACACCGCCTGCGCATGTTCGTCATACAACCGCTCAAAATCGAGTGGCGCCATCGGTTACCCAGCATGACGCGCGCCGCCGTTCTTTTTGTCTAGGAAATTCGAGGAGCCGCTTCGGGAGTGCCACAGCCCCCGGCGAACCGTACAGGAATACTCAGCGAACAACGGCCTGGGACGGACTATACCCGATCCTGGGCAATGGGGATGCGTAGCGGCCCAGTAACAGATGTGGAACGGACGAACAACCGGCGAACAACGGAAATACAACCGAACAACAACGGGAATACAACCGGAATACAACGAACCGCCGCGTGGCCTCATCCAACGTATCACCTGAGTAATCCGCACAACGCAGGCGCGCCCCGGCCACCTTGACCAGAAACTTCCCGCCCGGATGCCTGGGCCGTTACCACAGCACAGTGCAGGGCGAAATGGCCCGGCTGCTCAGGAACCCCGCCCAACGCCGGAGTTCGGTGCCCGGACCTTCGCGCTGGGCTTAGCTCGGCACCGCCGCCGGGTCGGCGCGCGGACATTCCTGTCCGCAGCAACGTTCGATGCGCAGGGTGGCTTGGGAACTGGCTAGACCTTGCTGCGGACAGGAATGTCCGCGCCCCGGTTGTTGCTCCGCGATGCGCCCTTTCGCACCTCCGCCCGTAATCGTTGCTTTTCTTCACGGCCCAGCCTCGATTACAATCTGCCGGACGCAGACGATAAAGACCAAGCCGTGATCCTAAACCTCATATTCGGCGCGCTCGCCCTGTTGAGCCTGGCCCTGACACTATGGCAGTGGCTCGTGGCCCGTCGTTTCCCGTTACACCAGCGCGTCCCTCAACCCTCAACCCTCAACCCTCAACCTCCCGTCACCCTGCTCAAGCCCCTCAAAGGCTGCGACCCGGTCACGGAGGATTGCCTGCGAAGCTGGTTCACGCAGCAATATGCCGCCGCCACGCAAATCCTCTTTGGCGTAGCCGCCGCCGACGACCCCGTTTGCGCCATCGTCCGCAAACTCTTGCAGGAGTTCTCCGACCTCGACGCCCAGCTCGTCGTGTGCGGCCCGCCGTCCGGCACCAATGCCAAGGTCTCCCAGTTGGTGGAATTAGAGCGCCAGGCTAAGCACGACGTCCTCATCATCAGCGACGCCGATGTTCGCGTCCCGCCGGACTTCCTCTCCAACTTCCTCGCGCCGCTCTGTGAGGTTTCCTCCTCCAATCCGCCCAGTGAGGAGTTTGGCCCGCAGAATCTGTGTTCATCTGTGTCCATCTGTGGTTCTCCTCCGCCTGGATGCGGCCTAGTCTGCTGCTTCTATCGCCTGGCCAACCCCACGACCCTGGCGATGCAGTGGGAGGTCATTGCCGTCAACGCCGATTTCTGGAGCCAGGTCCTGCAATCGAGGAGCCTCAAACCGATTGACTTCGCCCTCGGCGCGGTCATGGCAATCCGCCGCCAGCAGCTCCGGGAAATCGGCGGCTTCGACGCCCTGGTGGATTGCCTGGCCGATGACTACCTGTTAGGCAACCGCATCGCCCGGCGCGGCTATAGCATCGCCCTCTCGCCGGTCGTGGCCGAATGCTGGTCAGCGCCGATGGGCTGGGCCTCCGTATGGAAACACCAACTCCGCTGGGCGCGCACGATTCGCGTTTGCCAGCCCGTGCCCTACTTCTTCAGCCTGCTCAGCAATGCGACGCTTTGGCCGCTCCTCTGGCTCATCCTCCATCCCGTCTCCCCCGTCTGCGCCTTCGCACTGTGCTGCTGGCTCATCCGCATCATGACCGCTCTAAACCTGGAGCAGAGATTGACGCAGGGCCGGATCCTGATCGCTCTGGGCTGGCTGGTGCCGGTTAAGGACCTGCTGCAAACCGCGATCTGGCTGCTGGCCTTCCTCGGCAACCGCGTTGAATGGCGGGGCCGGCAGATGCGCCTCCGGCACGACGGCACCCTCGAACGGTTGGACCTTGCGGGTTGAAGCCCGGGCCATAGATATCGTGAGCTTGGACCACGGGGGCTGACAAAGTCGTAGCGCAGATTTCCAAATCTGCCGTATCGCAGGTTTCTAAACCTGCGGCGGTCAACCACTTCCTGCGCCCGCCGATTTGGAAATCGGCGACACAGCAGATTTGGAAATCTGCGCTACGGCATGACTGATGCGGAAGGGCCTACACGGACCTCGTCATTGGCCGTAGAGCTTGGACAAAGGCTGATCAATCGGCTTGACCTCTCAACCAGTGAGGTGATATTCTCAGGTCCTGAGACAACAATTACTGCGTTATGAAATTTCCTGAAGCAGTCGCTTGCAAGATGTCGCCCTCGCAGCAGCCCGCTCGCCGCGCCTTCACACTCATCGAGCTTCTAGTGGTCATCGCCATCATCGCCATCCTGGCCGCCCTCTTGCTGCCCGCATTGGCCAGGGCCAAGCTGAAAGCTCAGGGCGTCATGTGCATGAACAACTCGAAGCAGCTCATGCTAGGTTGGCGGATGTACGCCGAGGACAACCAGGAGTTCCTTTTGTTTGGGTATGGGTCAACAGCCGCCGATATGCCTTACGTCTGGTGCGGCAATGCGTCTGGGAATTATGTGCTGGATGACGCTAACCCGACGCTGGCGGGGAATTGGGATACCAATCATACCATCCGCACAAGTCCTATGTACGCCTATTGTGGGAAATCGGATGGCATTTGGCACTGCCCGGCGGACACTTCTTACGGAACCACGCCGCAGGGCCAACGCGTTGCGCGCCCCCGCAGCATGTCCATGTCCAACTGGGTCGGGGGCAACGGCGACTCTCCCCAAAACGGGTACAAGGGCGGTTGGGGACTCAGTGCCCCCGGCTCTACCGTGGCGCGCAAGTTGGGGGACATAACCACCCACCAGCCCGGCCCGGCCATGACTTTTGTGATCCTGGACGAGCGCCCCGAGAGCATCAACGATGGCTATTTTGTCGTGGAAATGAACGGGTACTCGACGACCCAGGTGGGGCCGGTTGAACTGGTGGACTATCCGGGCATCGCCCATGGCCGAGCTTGCGGCTTTGGGTTTGCTGATGGCCATTCCGAGATTCACAAATGGCGGGACGCAGTTGTCAATGCGCCCATTCCGCCGGCGACTACCACCTATTCCGCGGCCCAAGGCAAGGACGTCCGCTGGATGCAAGATCATTGCAGCCACCAGTGAACCCTTCAACGACTGGATGCAGGACCACAGCACCCGCGTTTACTGAGGCTCCACAAGCGCGCCCGGGTTGAATTAGGGGGGCCAGGGAATATTCTCGCCACTCTTGTATGCTATATAGACAAGCCGGGAAAACCGGGCAAATGGTCTCGATCCTGGGATTTGGCTGCATGCGCCTGCCGATCCGGGAACACAAGGCCCACCTGATTGACGAAGAAAAGGCCCAGGCGATGGTGGATTATGCCATCCGCAACGGGGTGAATTACTTCGACACGGCCTACATTTACCACTCAGAAGTGCCCTTTCAGGCGGGCATGAGCGAGTTGTTCCTGGGCCGGGCCTTGAAGAACCAGCGGCAGGCAGTCCGCGTGGCGACCAAGCTGCCCAGTTGGTTTATCGAGAGCCGTGCCGACATGGACCGCTACCTCGACGAGCAACTCGCAAGACTGCAAACGGACCACATTGACTTCTACCTCATGCACAGCCTGACCGGAGAGCTGTGCGAGAAGCTCAGCCGGCTTGGCATGACCGAATTCCTGGACGCGGCGATAGCCGACGGGAGAATCAAGCACGCCGGTTTTTCCTTCCACGACGAAGCACCTCGCTTCAAGCCCGTCGCGGACGCCTACGATTGGTCGTTCTGTCAGATTCAATACAACTTCATGGATGAGGACTTCCAGGCCGGCGGCGCGGGGCTGAAATATGCGGCCAGCAAGGGCCTGGGGGTGATCATTATGGAGCCATTGCGCGGCGGGGGACTGACGGCGCGAATCCCGGAAGACGTGGAAGCGGTGTGGGACAAGAGCCGCGTTAAACGCACCCCGGCGGAATGGGCGCTGCGATTTGTCTGGAACCGGCCGGAAGTCAGTGTGGTACTAAGCGGCATGAGCGAACTGTGCCAGATGGAGGAGAACATAAGAATCGCCAGCCGGGGATTGGCCAACTCACTTACAACTGAGGAACTGGCGCTAATCCAGGAGGCCAAGGTGATCTATCAGGCCAGGACCCGCGTGATTTGCACCAGTTGCGGTTACTGCATGCCTTGCCCCACTGGCGTCAACATCCCGGCCAATTTCCTCCAACTGAACAACCTCGCCATTTACCGAAACCGTGAGTCCGCCGAGTTCTTCTACTGGCACATCCTCAAGGAAGAACAGCGAGCGTCTCATTGCGTGGAATGCGGTCAATGTGAGGAACTGTGTCCCCAGCACATCCCCATTCCGGCCATGCTGAAGGAAGTGGCGCAGGAGTTCGAGCGCCGGTGAGTTGAATCGGCCTTAACTACTGGCAGCCCTCAGGGCTCGTTTTGTCCGGGGCGAAGCATATCGGTCAGCTTCCACTCGTTTCCGGTCTTCTGCACCACGAACTTGCGGGCCTTGCCCTCTCCGTCGAAGGAAAGGTCCAGCGTCACTTGGTCGGGAGACGTCACTTTCTTGTCCAGGATGTGAAACCCGATGGAGGGGCCCAAGGTCTCTGCCAACGATTTGCGTCCTTCCGCTAATTCCGTTTCGTCCTTGTCCCGCAGCTCCCTTTCGAACAGCACGTTAACGTTATCCCCCGATGCCCAACCGGCCAGGTAGGACTTCACGTCGCCGGTGTTCATCGCCCACAGCACCGTCTTGAGCGTTGCTTCCGGCTCGGTGTATCCGGCAAAGGCGAGCTGGTCCTTGGCCCAGAAATTCGGGGCCGCCCGCGCCTCCGCCACTTGCTTCTCCCACGCCGCCCGCGTCTCGCGCAGGCGCTCATTCGTAGCCTGAAGCTGTGCCTCCTCCTTTTCAGTCTGACGCAACAGCCCGACTTGGCCACGCAGCCTCAGCAGCTCGCTGAGCTCTTCCGGCGTGAGCGATTGCGCAGCTCTTGCACTGGCGACCTGATTGGACAATCGCTCGTTCGCTGCCGACAATCCTGTTATCTGCTCGGCCTGGCGCCGGGCGGCTTCAGCATTCTCGCCCAACTTCGCTTGTCCGGAATTCCAAATCGCTAATGAAACGGCGATGCCGGTCATGGTAACCGCCCCAACAAGACTGAGTGTTAGTTTGGTCACAGCAATTCTCATTTTGTCAGGTTGGTAGGGCGCGGCACTCCGTGCGCGCCGGTCCTGGGGCGCCTGCGAGCGAACGGCGCGCACAGAGTGACGCGCCCCACCTTGCGACCTTTCCCCATAATTAGAATTGCTGACTTGGTCATGGTCATTGACCGGCGGCGGCCGGAGTGAGAATACGCTCCCTTTCCCAGGGCTCGAAGTTGCCGTCCGCTGCGCTGTGAATCTCGGAGTGGCCGTCTGCAAACCCATACGCTCTCGTCCAATTCCCGTAGGGCATTTGGCGGCCCTGCTTTTCCCGCAAGACAATCGTCTCCCCGGGCTTCTTAACATCACGCCACTTTCCCTGGTAAACGATCTCGAACTGATCAGTGGTCATATTGGTTTCTGCTTTGGCCTGCTCGGGCAGGAAATCCTTCGCCTGGCCGAAGTCGGTGGGAAACTGGTCCTGGTTCTTCTCGGCATACATGATAAACGCCAGCATCCAGTGCTTGCTGAAATCCATCCTGGCTATGGCCTCCTCCCGCGCCTCTAAAGGCGTTGACGGCCTGGCCACCGCCGCTTGCAGACGGCGGTTTTCCTCCCGCAGCTTTGCCACCGTGCTGGTCTGTCGCTGCAGTGCGCCGGCTTCGGCGCGGAGGCGCTGCAACTCCTCCGGCTGGTTGCTCGAGAGCGAGCTGCTGGCCGCCAGGTTCGATAGGCGTTGGTTTTCCTCTGTCAGCGCGGTCAGTTGACTTTGCTGCTGGCGCAGCGAGTCCTGTTGCTCGTGCAGTCTGGAGCGAGCTTGATGCTGCAGCACCAGGGGCGTCACCACGCTGGCGACGACGACGGCGCTGACGATGCCGATCTTGAGCTTTGCCATAATCATTAGCTTGAGGCTGGTGAGGGTTAACCCGCTGCCCGCGGCGGACCCGGCGAGAACGGAGTTGGAGATGCCGGCAGCCAGCCCGGCGGGCGCGGCGGACACAACTTGACCCGCCAGCATCGTTCCCAGCGCTGCTGCGGAGAGGGTGACGCCGCGCCGTTTCAGCAGGGAATGCAGCTTTTCCAGGGCGCGGTTCACCCGCATCCGCGCCGCATCTTCGTTGCTGCCGAGCGCTTCGCCTACGGAGCAGAAATCGCGCTGCTCGAAGAACCTGAGCAGGATCGCCTTGCGGTCGGCGGTGCCGAGCTGGTTGATCGCCTCGTCCAGCACCGGCGCAATCAGGGCCAGGTTCGGCTCCGGTTGGTTTGCTATCGCATTCATTTCCACAGCCTGCCTTTCACGGGCTCGACGACGGCGTTCCCCCCGCAAGAGCGTGGCAGACACAAAGCAGGTGTGCCGGTGCAGCCAGCCGCCGAGCATTACGTCTCTCGGAAGGCTTCGGGCCAGGCGCGCCAGGTCGGCGAACACCGTCTGCGCCACGTCCTCCGCCAGATGCCGTTCGTCCTGGACCAGCCGAGCGGCGGCGGAATAAACCAGATCCAGGTAACGCCTGACCAGTTCTCGAAAGGCCGGTTCCGACCCGTCCTTCACGTATTCCGCAAGCAATGTTCGGCTGTCCGTCATCTTCAATCTGATATTAAAGAGCCGCCGCCAGGCGAAACCGAACAAAAAAAGGCGGCCTTCGCAGTCCAGGGGCGCAGGACGGTTCTCTTCCAAGCAGGCCCGATGTAGTTCTGGGGATGCCTCTGAGACGCCGAAGGCGTCATTCATACCAGCCCAGGGCACTCGCCCTGGGTTCATCATCCCAAGCACGATTTCCAGCGCTGAAGGCGCGACTCATCCTCCTTTGAAGCTGCCTATCTACAAAAGGCGCCGCCCCAATGCTGCCCTATCGCGGCTGATGAAGAAATCTCTCCTGCGCCCGCAATCCGTTTCACCGGTCAAATCAATGCCGGCGCTGTCGCCGGGTAGTAGCGCCAGGGTGCGAATGGCGGAGTCTTCTTTCCAGTGGCAATTGTTTTTGGTTTCCTAATGCGTCGGGTTCCCTGCAAAAGATGGTGAACTATTGCCAACGCTGGTGAAGTCTGGCATAAGCTCCCCCGGCACATTGTCGCCGTTCAATTCGTTACCCGAATGAGGACACGCAAATCATGGCCCGAGACACTCGCGGACAGCAAAGCCCGCGTGGCGAGGACTATGCCCGAACCCAACTTCGACACTTTAACTCCCTAATAAACACTCCTATGCCTTCTACTATTCAAAAACCATTCACCTCCACGGACCGTCAAACAGGCCGCCACCCCTTGGATGCCATCTTTGTGCCCAAGTCGGTCGCCGTAGTTGGGGCCACCGAGAAGGTCGGCAGCGTCGGCCGCACCGTGATGTGGAACCTGATGAATACCCCATTCGGCGGACCGATCTACCCGGTCAACCCGACCCGGCCCAGCGTGCTCGGGATCAAGGCTTATCCCAAGCTCGCCAACCTGCCGGAGAAGCCCGACCTGATCGTGGTCACTACTCCTGCGGCGATCATCCCGGGCATCATCGGCGAAGCCGCTGATCTCGCCATTCCCGGCGCAGTCGTCATTTCCGCGGGCTTCAAAGAAACAGGCCCTGCGGGGGTTGAACTCGAGCGTCAACTGCTGGCCCACGCCCGGCGCGGCAACATGCGGCTCGTAGGCCCGAATTGCCTCGGCGTCATGAACCCCATCAGCGGGGTCAACGCAACCTTCGCCGCCGGCATCGCCCGCCGCGGTAACGTTGCCTTCATTAGCCAGTCCGGCGCCCTTTGCACCGCCGTGCTCGACTGGTCCCTGCGGGAAATGGTTGGCTTCAGCGCGTTCGTGTCCATCGGCTCGATGCTCGATGTGGGCTGGGGTGACCTGATCAGCTACTTCGGTGATGATCCCAACACCAAGAGCATCGTCATTTACATGGAGTCTATCGGCGATGCGCGGGCCTTCCTGTCCGCCGCCCGCGAGGTCGCGCTGACCAAGCCCATCATAGTCATCAAGCCCGGCCGCACCGAAGGCGCCGCCAAGGCCGCCGCGTCCCACACTGGCTCGTTGACTGGCTCTGACGACGTCCTCGAAGCCGCGTTCAAGCGCTGCGGCGTGCTCCGCGTGAACAAGATTTCCGACCTATTCTACATGTCCGAAGTCCTCTCCAAACAACCCCGTCCCCAGGGCAACCGCCTCACCATCATCACCAATGCCGGCGGCCCGGGCGTGCTGGCGACCGACGCCTTGCTAACCTCCGGCGGCGCTCTGGCCGAGGTGTCAAAAGAGACCATGGATGAGTTGAATAAGTTCCTGCCCGCAGTCTGGAGTCACAACAATCCCATTGATGTCATCGGCGACGCGAGTGCTGAGCTCTACGCCAAGACCCTCGAAGTGGCCGGCCGTGACCCGAATAGCGACGGGCTGCTGGTGATTCTCACCCCGCAAGCCATGACCGATGCGACGGCCACGGCAGAGAAGCTCAAGGCCTTTGGCCATGTCGAAGGCAAGCCCGTCCTCGCCAGTTGGATGGGCGGCGATGAAGTCGCCGCCGGCGAGGCGATCCTTAACCGCGCGGACATCCCGACCTTTGCCTACCCGGACACCGCCGCCATGGTCTTCACGTCCATGTGGCAATACTCCGAGAACCTGCGCGCTCTTTACGAAACGCCGGTGCCGTCCGCCGACCCCGCCGATATCGAGTCCGGGCGCGCCAAGGCCAACAAGCTGATCGAAGCGGTCAAGAAGGCAGGCCGCACCATTCTGACCGAGGCGGAATCCAAGGACCTACTGGACTGCTACGGCATCCCGACGGTTGTCACCAAGATCGCCAAGACCGAAGCCGCCGCCGCCAAGTTGGCGAAGGAGATCGGTTTCCCGACCGTCTTGAAGCTTTACTCGGAAACCATTACCCACAAGACCGACGTCGGCGGTGTTCAATTGAACCTGAAGGACGAGGCGGACGTGCGCCGCGCCTTCAATGACATCAAGCAGGCGGTGACCGAGAAGAAGGGCGCCGAGCACTTCCAGGGCGTCACGGTCCAGAAGATGATCAAGCTGGCCGACGGCTACGAGATCATCCTCGGCAGCAGTATTGACCCGCAGTTTGGGCCGGTGCTCCTCTTGGGCATGGGCGGGCAGCTCGTCGAGGTGTTTAAGGATAAGTCCCTCTCCCTGCCGCCCCTCAACACAACTCTGGCACGGCGCATGATGGAGCGCACCAAGATTTACCACGCCCTCAAAGGCGTGCGCGGGCGCAAGCCGGTGGATCTCGCCGCCCTGGAGAAACTGATGGTCGGCTTCAGCCAACTCGTCGCCGAGCAGCGCTGGATCAAGGAAATTGACATCAACCCGCTCTTTGCCTCCGGCGATGACCTGGTCGCCCTTGACGCCCGCGTCATCCTGCACGACCCCAAGACCACCGATGAGCAGTTGCCCAAGCTGGCCATCCGCCCCTATCCGACCCAATACATCAGCGCCTGGAAGATGAAGGACGGCAAGAAGGTAACGATCCGCCCCATTCGTCCCGAGGACGAGCCGCTCATTGTCAACTTCCATGAAGGCCTCTCGGAGCGGAGCGTCTATCTGCGATACTTCAGCCCGCTCAAGCTCCAGCAGCGCGTCGCCCACACCCGCCTCGTCCGCATCTGCTTCAACGACTACGACCGCGAGATCGCGCTCGTCGCCGAGCATAAGGACGGTGACGGCAAATCTCAGGTCGTCGGCGTGGCCCGCCTCAGCAAGCTGCACAGCACCAACGCCGGCGAGTTCGCCGTCGTGGTCACCGACGCGTGGCAGCGCAAGGGGCTGGGCACCGAGTTGACCAAGCGCCTGGTCCAGATCGCCAAGAACGAGAAGATGGCTCGCCTGGTGGCCTACACCCTGCGCGAGAACAAGGACATGCAGCACATGTGCAAGAAGGTTGGTTTCCAGGTCCGCACCCCCGTCGGCGAATCCGAATGCGTCATTGAGATGGAGCTGTGAGGGGGAAGGTTGAATTCACCGGTTTGCCGGACTCACCCCGCGTGACAGTTGCCGCACGCTGAAGTTGTCGAACTCGGCGGTGTTCCAGCCAGTGCCCAGCCCGGCCATGCCGCTGCGATAGGTGGCGTCTTCAATCGTTTGCACTTCCGCACCGTCAATCACGGCGGTGATCGTGTTGCCGGCAAACCGGAGCCGCAAAGCATGCCAGGCGCCCGCCGCGAAGGCCACCTTGCCGGACGCGAGCACGTTGGTGTGGGACTTTAATTCCCACGCGTCGTCGGTGCCGGCTTTGATCCAGTAGCCCAGCGGCGGCTCGCTGTTCTGCAGCGACTTGGTGATGCGCCCGAACACCGCCGCGTGCCCGGTCTGCTCGACGCGCACGTCGCAAGCGACCTCGTAGTCGCGCCACTCCGTCGAGCCGATCATCGTGTATGGCTCGGGTGTGGGATGATAATGCCAATCAATGCCGCGCCTCGTCACAACCTGCCGGACGCAGTTTCCTTTGCCTTCGGAGCGGCGGGCGACCTCGAAGATGCCGCCCTGGTCGGAGAAATACCGGGGCATTGTTCCCGGTTTAGCTGCGTCAAAACCATCCTCGTAAGGCATCGGGAACGGTTTCGCTGCCGGGACGGAAGCGACACCGCCCTTGCGCTGACCGGTCGTTGTGGTGAGCGAGTAAATGCAGCCGCCGTCCACCGTGACCTCAAATAGGCCGTGGCTGGGCGCGATCGTGCCGGTATGGAGGAACTGCTGTCGGGCGTCGCTGCGCCAGACGTGCAGCGGCTTCAGCGGAAGGCCCCTAATCACCTGGAAACGGAACGTCTGCGGCTGCTTGGAATCCACAGTCTCAATGATCAGGCTGAAGTCGCGGCGGTTCGGCGATGCCAGGGCGACGACGCTGCCCTGCTCCAGCAACACACACGCATCGTCGAGATATTGCCAGCCCGGTTGCGCGAACTGGGTCGAGTGGGCGATGGCCCAAAGGGCCGGCTGGACTTCGTAATGGCCCGACCACGGCGTGTTCGCTTTCATCGGGCCGGAGTTCGGAAGCGGAAGATTCTCATAGTAGGACGTGATTAAACTCCAAATGATGGTCTTGGTCATGCGGCCGTTGGCGTAGTTGCGGTTGAACATCTTGGCCAGCGCGGTTGCGCCTTCCCACGTGCCCTTCCACGGCCCGTCCTCGCTTGACCAGATGTGTTGGCCGCAATTCCTGGTGAGATCGGTGGAATTATATTTCGGATAATGCGTCCCCACCACTGCTACTGCGTGCTTTAGCGCCGGATCTCTTTCCATCTCCTCGACGAACTTCCAGTCGTTCACCTGGTCGGCGGCGACGATTTCCACCTGCCGCAGGCCGGCGGCATCGAGCGTCCGGCGCAAGAGCTTGATCCACTCGACGTCGTACGGTGTCTCGTTCCAGACGCCGCAGTACTGGACGTTGAGGCCGTGGACGCGTTTCGCCCCCTGGAGGAACTTTACCGTGTAATCGGCCATGTCCTGCGAGTAAAACTTCCCGCCGCCGATCCAGCCCGGCGCGCCCCACGGCAGGCAGTCGAGCATGATCTTCGGGTTGCGCCGCCTGGCCTCCTTCATCAACCACCACTCGTAGCCTCGCGTGTAGTTCTCGTCGTCGCGCGTTCGCATGTGGCTCGGCTCCGTGCCGTCGGTAGAGTTCACATCGCCGCCGACCTCCACCTTCAGATGGTGGAGCGCCGCGCCCCAGTTCGGCTTGAACAGCAGATCCAACACCTCGCGACGCTGCGGCTCCGGATACTCCATCAACAACCGCGACGACGCCCCCGCGCTCAGCGCGCCAATGCCTTCAAAGCGTCTCCCGCCGGCGTCGCCTTTGAGTTCCACGATTCTGCCCGCAGAGATCTGATCCCCAAACACCGGTGAAACCTGACTGCCTGCCAGGCAGCCAAACAGGGCGGCGAACGCCACCATCCACAGCCTTGGAAAATAGATAGCCTTCTTCATGCTGATGATCTTTCTAACGGAGATCCTGCCATGATCCAACTCCTTATTTGTTGCAGGCTCAATCAACTCTCGGGTCTGTAGCAGAATTTGTGGGCGATAAAACGCAAGGCGGCGGCCTGACAGCCCCCCCAGAGGGGACGCAGGGGTCATTCCCAAAGACTCAGGCAGTCGGGCTTGGGGTTTCCCTCGGTCGGCGTGGCCAAGGGCGGGCCTGGCCAGAATCGGACCCTGTGCTTGCCTGGCCCGATCAACCGCTGCCCCGCCTAACCACGCCCGCCCTCCGCCGT
>Ga0224558_1001705_pt1 | contig 22087 bp, 20 predicted proteins | sample 714S32024metaG_FD_180682 | JGI IMG/M metagenome (GOLD analysis project Ga0224558, IMG submission 180682) | Peat soil microbial communities from Stordalen Mire, Sweden - 717 S3 20-24 | ecosystem: Environmental > Terrestrial > Soil > Wetlands > Peat | place: Sweden: Norrbotten County, Stordalen...
GGGCTTTAGCCCGCGCGGGGCTTGAGCCCCGCTCGGACAGGCCGGAGGCCTGTCCTACTGCGCCAGATTCTCAAACAGCGCCGTGGAGAGGTAGCGCTCGCCGGAATCGGGCAGGATGGTCACGATGGTCTTGCCCGCAAATTCTTCTTCGCTCGCCAGGCGGATGGCAACCGCCGCTGCGGCGCCGCAGGAGATCCCCGACAGGATGCCTTCCTCCAGCGCCAGCCGGCGTCCGAATTCGATGGCTTCCTCGTTGCTCACCCGTTCAATCCTGTCCACCAGCGACAGATCGAGAATCTTCGGCACAAAGCCCGCGCCGATGCCCTGGATCTTATGCGGCGCCGGCTGGAGTGGCAGGCCCGCCCGCTGCTGCGTCAAGATCGGGCTGGCGGCGGGCTCCACGGCCACCGAGACGATGGCTTTGCCCTTGGTCTTCTTGATGAACCGGGAGACGCCGGTGATGGTTCCGCCTGTGCCGACCCCAGAGACGAGCACGTCAACCGCGCCATCGGTATCGTCCCAGATCTCCGGGCCTGTGGTCGACTCGTGTATTGCGGGGTTGGCCGGGTTTTCAAACTGTTGCGGCAGAAAGTAGTGCTGCGGGTCCGATTCGGCAATCTCGACCGCCTTCCGTATGGCTCCGGCCATCCCTCCCGGACCGGGGGTCAGAACCAGTTTGGCGCCAAAGGCCGCCAGCACGCGCCGGCGCTCGATGGACATGGTTTCCGGCATGGTGAGTGTCAGCGAGTAGCCCCGCGAGGCCGCCACGAACGCCAGGGCGATCCCCGTGTTCCCGCTGGTAGGCTCCACGATTTCGATGCCAGGTTTCAGAACGCCTCTTTTTTCGGCGTCCCAAATCATGGATGCCCCGATGCGGCACTTGACGGAATACGATGGATTCCGCCCTTCGATTTTCGCCAGCACGGTGGCTTTCAGGCCTTGTGCCATACGGTTAAGACGCACCAATGGCGTCTTGCCAATGCTCAAAGAATTATCCAGGTAAATGTTCGACATGCGATCCTCTTTCTAAACTCGTGTGTGCTCTACGGCAACCCAAGCCTGCATCCCGCCGGCTAAGTCCGCCAGGTTCTCAAAGCCTTGCTGCCGCAGCAGGCTGGCGGCGATCGCGGAACGGTAGCCGGCCGCGCAGTGAACCACCACGCGGCGGTCCCGCGGAACCTCGGCAATCCGCGCCGGGAGTTGGTTCAACGGGATATTCACGCTGCCCGCAATCCGGGTTTGGCCGCACTCTCGCGGCGCGCGCACATCCAGCACGAAGGGCGGCGCAGCTTGATGCAACTCCTCCGCCAGTTCCTCCGGGCTGACGCGCTCGGTCCCGGCCACCAGGTCGGGCCGGCCGGTCAGCGCCAGCATACCCTCCGCCAGGTACCCAGCCACGCGATCGAAACCAATGCGGCCCAGCCGCATGACCGCCTCGTATTCGCGCCCAGGCTCGGCGATGACCACGATGGGACGTTCGCGCTCCAGTATCGTGCCGGCCCAAGTGGCGTACTGCCCGCCAAGGCCGATATTCAGACTCCCGGCCAGGTGCGCCGCCTCGTAAAAGGGCGCCTCCCGCACATCCAGAAGCTGGGCGCCTTCCCGTTGAAGCTGCAGCACTGCGTCGACACTCAACGCCTTCATGGACTTCTCGAGCGCCTGATCCAGTGTGGGCCGCTCCTTGGTGTTCAGGACGGCGTCATAAGGAAAATAGGACGGCGCATCGGGTTGGTCCGCGACGATCATGCGGACAAACTCGTCCTTGCTCATAGGTTGCAGAGCGTAATTCATGCGCCGCTGAACGCCGATGGTTGAGAAACTTTCCGAACCAAGCGCCTTGCCGCACAGCGACCCGGCGCCGTGCGCGGGGTAGACCCGCGTGGCATCGGGGAGCGCCAGCAGCTTGCCGTGCAGGGAGTCGTAAAGCAGGGACGCCAGGTCCTCCGGCTTCCAGCCCAGAGAGGCATGCAGGTCGGGGCGGCCCACATCGCCTACAAACAGCGTGTCGCCGGTGAGCACAGCCCACGGCTCCGCGGCATCGGGTGGCGCAGGCGCTTCCACCGGCGATCCGAAGACTGCGATGCAAATGGACTCCGAAGTGTGGCCCGGCGTCTCCAGCACCTGCAAGGTGACGCCGGGGCCCAGGCGAACGGTGTCGCCGTCGTGCATCGGCGTGAAAGGGTATTCCGCTTTCGCCCGCGCACCCAGGTGAATGGCGGCGCCCGCCCGCTCGCGCAACTCCAGGTGGCCGGCGATGAAGTCGGCGTGGGCGTGGGTCAGGAACACATGGCGAATCTCGAGCCCCTGCTGCCGGGCGTCCTCGATATAACGATCCACGTCCCGCTGCGGGTCCACGATGGCCGCGACCCGTGCGTCCTCATCGGCGACCAGGTACGACGCGTGCGCCAGGCAATTCAGGTAGTACTGCTTGAAGATCATCGCGACCTGCCGGCCTGCATGCGCAGGATGGCGGCCACCAATGCATCGATATCTTCTGTGGTGTTGTAGAGCGCCAGCGACGGCCGGACCGTGCTCTCCAGGCCGAAGCGGCGCAAAATGGGCTGCGCGCAGTGGTGGCCGGCGCGCACCGCGATGCCTTCCTGATTCAGCGCCACCCCCACATCCTCGGTGCGAAACTCGTCCAGAACGAACGAAAGCACTCCGGCTTTCTCGCGCGCCGTTCCGATCAGGCGCAGGCCAGGCACCGCCAGCAGCGCCGCGGTGGCGTAGGTCAGCAACTCGTGCTCATAGCGGTTCACATTCTCGATGCCGACCTCATCCAGGTAGTCGAGCGCCGCGCCCAGCCCCACCGCATCGGCGATGTTCCCAGTGCCGGCCTCGAACCGCGCCGGAGCTTGTTGGTAGACGGTCCTCTCGAAGGTAACGTCCACGATCATGCTGCCGCCGCCCTGCCAGGGCGGGGTGTTATCGAGGATGTCGGCCTTTCCGTAGAGGACGCCGATTCCGGTCGGGCCGAAGATCTTGTGGCCCGAAAAGACGAAAAAGTCGCAGTCGAGGGCCTGCACGTCCGTGCGCATGTGCGCGACGGACTGCGCGCCATCGACCAGCACGCGCGCGCCATGGCGATGCGCCATCTCTACCATCTCGCGCGCCGGGGTGATGGTGCCGAGCGCATTGGATACCTGGGTGAACGCAACTATCCGCGTGCGCGGCCCCAGGAGCTTCTCGTACTCCTCCAGAATCACTTCGCCGCGATCGTCCACCGGAGCGACGCGCAGGCGCGCGCCCTTCTCCGCGGCTAGTTGCTGCCAGGGCACGATGTTGGCGTGGTGTTCCAGCCAGGTGATGACGATCTCGTCGTCCTTCTGCACATTGCGGCGGCCCCAAGCCTGGGCGACCAGATTGATGCCCTCGGTGGTGCCGCGCACAAAGACAATTTCACGCGTGGAGGAAGCGTTGATAAAGCGCTGCACTTTCTCGCGCGCGCTTTCGTAGGCGTCAGTGGCGCGCGCCGCGAGCGTGTGGGCGGCGCGATGGACGTTGGAATTTTCGTGGTGGTAAAAGTACGACAGGCGATCGATTACCACGTTAGGCTTCTGGGTGGTGGCGGCGTTATCCAGCCAGATCAGCGGGTGTCCATGCACCCGCTCCTGCAGGATCGGAAAGTCGCGACGAATTAGGTACGGATCGAAAGGGCGCTTGGCGCGGCCCAAATCCGGGGTCATCTGGGGGCGGAAATCAAAGGGCTCGGCGGGGGTTTGCGATGGGGCGGCAAGCGCGTCAGTGGGCGAGTGCGCCGCCGGCGGTTGCAGAACGGCGGGGGAAAGCGCGCGGAGATCGGCTTCCTTGGCCGGCGGGTCTGGCGGCGACGAAGCCAGTAAGGGAGTCCCGGGCAGCGACTGCGCCCCCGGCACGCCAGGCAAAGTGAACAGGTCGCTGGTGACCGGGAACGAAAGCGCGGCATCGAACGGCGAAATCCGCTCTGCCTCCGGCGAGTCGGCCGGCAAGCCGGGTGCGGCCGGCGGCACCGGAGCCCCCGGCACGCCCGGCACTCCCGGCACGCTCGGAAAGGAGAACAACTCGCCCACCAGCGGCCACTGCGGCGGGATGGCCCACGGCGCGGCGCCTTCCGCTGCACGCTCCGCGCCATCTTCCGCATCTGGCGCCGGCACGTGGTGATCGGGTATCGGCGGCGGAGCGGTTTCCGGGGGCGCAGCATTCACGGGCAACGCGGCGAAGAACTGGTTGGCGATCTGGGCCAGCGCCGACGTATCCGGAATGGCATCGGGGGCTGCGGGCGGCTTCTCCTGTAAAGTTGCGTCCCAGCCCGGCTGCTCGAAGCTCACCGCAGCCGGCGTGGTTGCAGGGAACGGCGTTGCAGGCAACGGTGCAGCCAGCACCGGAACATCCGGACCCAGGGGCAAACCGGGCGCGCTGGGAAACGAGAACAGGTCACTCGACTCCGGAAACGAGGGCGCCACGTTCAGAGGCGCCGGGTCTACTGCGTTGCGTATGTAAGCGGGCGAGCCGGGTGCTCCGTAGACCGGAACAGCGTGGGGATTGTCCGGCGCCCACGCCGCCGCGAACTCCGGCGTAGCGGGTAGCGCGGCCGAGTCAGTCACCGCCGGCGGCGGCGCCGGAAGGCCTGCGGCGGGGAGCGCTGGATTCTGCGGCAGCGCGGCGAAGAATTCGTTGGCCAGCCTGGCGATGGTTGCCGCGTCTGGCACGGTCGCCGGTGCCGGCAACTCCGTCACACCAAGATCACTTGTACTCATGGTATTGGCCCACATGCACGTCTTCCAGCACACCGAGTGCATCGTCAGTGAGGACCGCCACCGAACAGTACAGCGAAATCAGATAAGAGGCGATCGCCTTGTGGTCGATCCCCATGAAACGCACCGAAAGGCTGGGCGACACCTCACCCACCAGCCCCGGTTGAAAGAGTCCAACCACGCCCTGCTTTTTCTCACCGGTACGAAGAAGCAGGATTTTGGTCTTGTCCTTCTCTAGAGGCACCTTGTCGCACGGAACCAAAGGGACTCCCCGCCAGGTCAAAAACGGCGAACCGAACAGCAGCGCGGTCGGCGGCGGGACTCCGCGATAGGTGCACTCCCTGCCGAAGGCGGCGATGGCTCGCGGGTGCGCGAGGAAAAAGCACGGCTCTTTCCAAACCTTCGCGATGAGTTCGTCGAGATCGTCGGGCGTGGGAGCGCCCGTCCTGGTCTTCACGTGCATGCCATGTGCCGCGTTGTTGAGCAGCCCGTACTCCTTGTTGTTGACCAGCTCTCTCTCCTGGCGCTCCTTGATCTTTTCAATGGTGAGCCGTAACTGCTCCTTGATCTGATCGTGCGGGCTGCGGTACAGATCGGAGACGCGGGTGTGCACATCCAAAGTGGTAGTTACCGCGCTGAGTGTGTACTCGCGCGGCTTCTCCTCATAATCTACGTAGATTTCCGGCAGTTCGACCTCTTGGTCGGGACTGCATTCAACGGTGCGGGTACCGGGGCTTGTGGGCTTCACCTTGTTCACCCGGTATGTGCCTGCCTCGACGGGCACCCACGACAGGAACGTGACCAGCCAGCGCGGCGTGATCTGCTCCATCATGGGGACGGTCTTGGTGGTGACCGCGAGTTGACGCGCAGCCGCCTCCCCGAGCGTATGACGGACCGGGGTTGCCGGACCCTTGGATTCTTCTTTGTCGGGCATAGAGTTTGTGTGATTCCTCGGAGTCGATGGTAACCTGAGTTACTATAGGTAGTCAAGGGTCTTCTTATCTTCATCATCTATGCGTCCTGTATCGGAAGACGATATACTTTAGTTTCGGTTTACCGAGTGCGGAATTCCATTTAGAGGAAGAGTAGAACAATGGCGACGATCATAGTGGGAGGGGGCGCGAGTGGCGTGCTGGCCGCGGCGCAGTTACTCCTTCGCGGAGCTGAAGTTACTCTGCTTGAACCGGCTGTGGAGTTAGGGCGGGGAATGGCCTACTCGACCAAGTGCCCTCTGCACTTACTGAACGTGCCAGCCGGGAACATGTCTGCGCTTCCGGACGACAGTGAGCACTTCCTGCGATGGTTGCAAAGCACCAGACCGGGCCAGTATGCCGACTGTTCATTCGCGCCGCGCGGCCTGTACGGGGAGTACATTCGGTCCGTACTGGACGAAGCGTTGCGGGCGGGGCGGGGAAAGTTCCGTCACATCAGGGCCCGGGCAGTGGGAGCACGCGTCCTGCCAGCGAACGTCGCGATAGAGACCGAGTCGTCCGATGTGCTGTACGGCGACGCGGCGATTCTGGCCACCGGCAACGCTGCGCAGGCCGGTTGGCCGGGTCTCTCTACGGAAGTTGCTTCAAGCGGCCGCTTCTTCAATAGCGCCTGGATGGAAGGCGCCTTCGAGACGGCCGACCGCCATGCGCCGGTGCTGCTGCTGGGCAGCGGACTGACCGCGGTGGATGCCCTGCTCGCGCTGCCCCATTACGGGCACCGCGGCAAGGTGTACATGGTGTCCCGCCGCGGACTTCTGCCGCAGACGCACGTGTTGCCGGTTTATCGCTCGATTCGCCAGGCGCACTGCGCCCGCCTGCGCGATCTGGTGCGTGGCATGCGGACGGCCGCTTCGCGGACCGGGGCCCTCCCGGCAGGGTGGCGGGAAGCGGTGGATTCCATACGGCCGGAAACCAATCGGTGCTGGCAGGGCTTCACCGTCACGGAGCAGCGGCGCTTTCTCCGCCATCTCCGGCCTTTTTGGGATACGCACCGCCACCGGATGGCGCCGCAGATTGGAGCGGTGGTCCAGGATTCGCTTCGCGATGGCAGCCTCGAGATCCTGGCCGGACGGACCCGCGGCCTGCGCCTGGTCGAGGACGGCGTGGAAGTGCGCATCGCCCTTCGCGGCTGCTCCGAGACGGCTACGCTTACCGCCCAGCGAGTGGTCAATTGCACCGGCTCCGACGCCGATCTCTCGCGCAGCATTAACCCATTGCTGCGCAATCTGATGGAGCAGGGCTGGCTGCAGCCCGATCCACTCCGGATGGGTGCATTGGCCGACGATCGAGGCGCTCTGTTGCCGGCGCGCGGTGGATGGCAACCGCCGCTTTACGCACTAGGTCCGCTGCGCATGGGGCCGCTCCTGGAATCTATAGCCATCCCCGAGATCCGCGTGCAAGCCCGCGATCTCGCGGATCTCCTGATGCCGGAATAGGCCACTCGTGCACGGCGTGGCGCAGACGATCGTTGTTTGTCGTCTGCGCACCGTGCTCGAACTCGGCTGGCCACGAAAAACAATGGCCTGCCGCACAGCGAATCCGCTAGTTATTTCTTGGACACTGCACTAGCGGACTTGACCAACCACTGCACCATTCGATATAGTCTATAGGATAACTAGACTGATTCAATGGCCTTCGGTCGCAAATGGGCCGCTGAACAGCCACGGAGATCCTTGTTGCACAATGCCGCTGAGGGGACCGAAGACATTTCGCCGAGGCAGTTTCGAGCGCTCTCGGAGTTCCGCTACCAAATCCGGAGGTTTCAGCATTTCAGTGAGGCCGCCGCGCGGGCCCTCGGCCTGAAACCGCAGCAGCACCAGTTGTTGCTGGCTGTAAAAGGATTCGACGGCGAGGGCCGTGGTCCGACCATTGGCTATCTGGCCGAGCGTCTCCAGGTTCGCCATCACAGCGCCGTGGAATTGGTCGATCGCTTGGAGACGCACGGCATGGTCCAGCGCCGGGCCGGTGAGCGCGACCGGCGGCAGGTGATCGTAGCTCTGTCAGACGCAGGCGAGCAAATCTTGAAGGGTCTTGCCGCGCAGCATGTTACCGAGATCCAGCAGATAGGTCCTGGGCTGGTGGATGCGCTCCAGCAAGTGCTCGAGAGCGAGTCAGATGCCGGCGCCGGCTGAATTATACTCGCGTAACGACTCTGGACTGCCGTCGTGAATGAGGAGTTCGGGATCCTTCTCGACCACCTTGCTGTAGGGCACCACCGAATGGGTCAGCCACACGTTGCCTCCGATCACGCTATGATGCCCCACGCGTGTTTCGCCGCCCAGAATGGTCGCGTTCGGATACACCGTAACGTGATCTTCCAGGTCGGGGTGCCGCTTGTTGGATTGGCCGCGGCGCAACTGGCCCAGATCGTCCTTCACCAGCGGATTAAAGGCTCCCAGTGTGACGCCATGATAGAGCGTCACCCGCTTCCCAATAGTGGCCGTTTCTCCGATCACCACACCCGTGCCATGATCGATGAAAAACGATTCGCCGATCACGGCGCCGGGGTGAATATCGATGCCGGTGTGACTGTGCGCCGCCTCCGTCATCATGCGCGGAATGTAAGGGATTTCCAGATGATACAGCCGATGCGCCAGGCGCTGCACGGTGATGGCCTGGATGCACGGATAGCTGAGCAGCACCTGCTCGAGGCCCGCGGCGGCGGGGTCGTTGCAGAACGCGGCGTCGACGTCGGAGGCCATCAGGCGGGCGAGTTCCGGCAAGCTCTCGAGCGCCAGATCCACGCGTTCCCGTGCCGTTTTCTTGATTCCAGGCGGCGCCCTCCTGCCCTGACAGTGGCACTCGAGATAGATGGCGCGGCAGATCTGGCCAGTCAGGAGCCTCTCGATGTCTTTGAGATACACACGCGCCTGACGGGGAAAGTTGCTCCCGCGATCGCTGTGGTAGAAAAGCGGGAACAAAGCGTCGGCGTAGCGGTGGCAGATCTCCGCGACGGCTGTCCGGCTGGGGAGTTCGAAGCTCTTATCCCCGCCCCTGAGGTTGGCCTCGAGCGCCTTGCCAAACGTCAGCGACAGCGTGTTCATCTTTTGCAAATCCATACCTACACCTTCAACGAAAGCTGGGGGGCGGGCTTTAGCCCGCGCGGGGCTTGAGCCCCGCTCGGACAGGCCGGAGGCCTGTCCTACTGCGCCAGATTCTCAAACAGCGCCGTGGAGAGGTAGCGCTCGCCGGAATCTGGCAGGATGGCCACGATAGTCTTGCCCGCAAATTCCTCCTCGCTGGCCAGCCGGATCGCAACCGCCGCCGCGGCTCCGCAGGAGATCCCCGACAGGATGCCCTCCTCCAGCGCCAGCCGCCGTCCGAATTCGATGGCTTCCTCGTTGCTCACCCGTTCAATCCTGTCCACCAGCGACAAATCGAGAATCTTCGGCACAAAGCCCGCGCCGATCCCCTGGATCTTATGGCTCGCCGGCTGCAGCGGCAGACCGGCCCGCTGCTGCGTCAACACCGGGCTGGCGGCGGGTTCCACGGCCACCGACACGATAGGTTTGCCCTTGGTCTTCTTGATGAACCGGGAGACGCCGGTGATGGTCCCGCCCGTGCCGACCCCCGCCACCAGCACGTCGATACCGCCATCGGTATCCTCCCAAATTTCCGGGCCGGTGGTCGCCTCGTGGATGGCGGGGTTGGCCGGGTTCTCAAACTGTTGCGGAAGAAAATAGTGTTGCGGGTCCGATTCGGCAATCTCGATCGCCTTCCGTATGGCTCCGGCCATCCCTCCCGGACCGGGGGTCAGAACCAGTTTGGCGCCAAAGGCCGCCAGCACGCGCCGGCGCTCGATGGACATGGTTTCAGGCATGGTGAGTGTCAGCGAGTAGCCCCGCGAGGCCGCCACGAATGCCAGGGCGATCCCCGTGTTCCCGCTGGTAGGCTCCACGATTTCGATGCCAGGTTTCAGAACGCCTCGTTTTTCGGCGTCCCAGATCATAGATGCCCCAATGCGGCATTTGACGGAATACGACGGGTTGCGTCCTTCGATCTTCGCCAGCACGGTGGCCTTCAGTCCCGCCGCCATGCGGTTAAGCCGCACCAATGGCGTCTTGCCAATGCTCAGAGAATTGTCTTGATAGATCTTCGACATAGACCTCCATGTTAGCGCGCCCCTCGCAGCGCTAGAATAACAGACACTATGCCCTTACTCGATCGAGTGCAGAAAGACATGGTGTTGGCCATGAAAGCCCGCGACGAAGCCCGCCTGAGCACGCTGCGGATGATGAAGACCGCGCTGAAGAAACACGAAGTCGACGCCATGAAGCCGCTGGACGAGGCGGCCGAAATGCAGATCCTCAAGTCGCTGGTGAAGCAGCGCACCGAGTCCGCCGACATGTTCCGCAAAGGCGGGCGCGAGGAATTGGCCGCCAAAGAAGAGGCCGAGCGAAAGCTGATAGAATCCTACCTTCCAGCCGCCGCCGGCGAAGCCGAGATCGAAGCTGCCATCGCTGCCGCCCTGGCCGAGACCGGCGTGACGTCTTTGAAGCAAATGGGTATCGTAATGAAGGCCGCGCAGGCCAAGCTGGCCGGCAAGACCGTGGATGGAAAAGCTCTGAGCGAGAAAGTGAGGTCGCGACTCCAATGACGCCCCCCCCGACGGAAAAGAAACACCGGTCCTATGTGCCGGATAAGACCAACATGCGCGAGTTCACCTTCCGCGCCGTGCTCTTGGGCCTGGTGCTGACAGCCGTTCTGGGCGCAGCCAACGCCTACCTGGGCTTGAAGGCGGGCATGACCATCGCCGCCACCTATCCGGCCGCGGTGATCGGCATGGCGCTGCTGAAGCTGATGAAGGGATCGCTGCTCGAAGAGAACATCGCGCGAACCATCGGGTCGATCGGCGAATCCGTCGCGGCGGGCGCGGTCTTCACCCTCCCTGCATTTGTTTTGTCCGGCGCCTGGAAAACATTCGACTCGCCGGAAGCCTACTGGAAGTCGGCCGTGCTGATGTTCGTGGGCGGCATCCTCGGCATCCTTTTTGTGACGCTGCTGCGCCGCGTGATGGTGGAGGACCCCGAACTCCCCTTCCCCGAATCGGTGGCCGCGTCCGAGATTCATAAGGCGGGCCAGCAAGGCAGCAAAGCCGCCGGACTGCTGTTCAAGGCGATGGGCTTCGGCGCAGGCCTGTATTTCCTGGGCGCCATGAACCTTTACTCGCAGAGCCGCGAGTTCATCCTGCGTATCGGCACCATCGGCCAGACGAAAGTGCGGCTGGGCGCCGCCGACACAGCCACGGCGCTGGGAGCGGGCGGCATCACCAGCGTTGCCGGACCCGCCGTAAGCCCGGCTTACCTGGGAGTCGGCTTCATCATCGGACCGCGCCTGGCGGCCCTGAACTTCTCGGGCGGCGTGATCGCCTGGGGACTGCTGGTGCCGCTGCTCACTTATTTCCTGGGGCCTCAACTCAGGGCCACGCTGCCGCCGGGCGCCACGGATGCGGCTTGGGGGTTGGGCGGTGTGGCGGGCGCGCTGTGGAGATTCATCGTGCGGCCGATTGCCGTCGGCGGCATGCTGGTGGGCGCCTGCTACACGCTGTTCCGGATGCGCACCAGCCTGGGGATCGGCATCCGGCGTGCGATCTCCGATCTGAAGAAGTCCAGCGCCCAGACCGAGTCCACGCTGCGCACCGAGCGCGACCTGAGCGCCAAAGTGGTGTTCGCGGGACTCGGCGTAACGTTCCTCTGTATGATCGCGCTCTACTTCTACTTCACCGGCGTGCTGTCCGGAGCGATCGTGGCGGCCGTGGTCATGCTCATTTTGGGATTCTTCTTCGCGGCGGTGTCCGGCAACTTGGTGGGCATGATCGGCTCTTCGAATAACCCCATCTCGGGGCTGACTCTTTGCACTCTGATCGTGGCCGCCCTGCTGATGGTCTCGATCGGCGTCTCCGGCGTCTCCGGCGTGGCCGCGGTGCTGGGCGTAGCGGCGGTGGTGTGCGTTTCTTCGGCCGTCGCCGGCGAGATGCTGCAGGACCTGAAGGTCGGCCACATCCTGGGTGGCACGCCCAAGCTGATGCAGATCGGCGACGTTCTGGGCATCATCGTCGCCAGCGCGGTGCTGTATTTTCCGCTGCTGTGGCTGCACATGGCCAACATCAAGAGCGGCGGCATAGGCTTCGGCGACCCCAAGCTATCGGCGCCGCAGGCGGGCCTGATGGCCGCGCTGGCGCAGGGCATCGTGGGCGGCCACATGGCCTGGCCGCTGGTCATCGTCGGAATTTTCATGGGCCTCGCGCTGATCATGGTGCAGGTCAAGAGTCCCATGTTGTTCGCCGTCGGCATGTATCTGCCGCTCGAAACGACTTTCGCCATTTTTGTCGGCGGCGTCATCCGCTGGATCACGGACAAGCTGCGCGACCGCCGCGGCTTCAACGATGCGCAGAAGGCGCGCGTGGAGAATGCCGGGGTGCTGGTGGCGTCGGGCCTGATCGCCGGCGAAGCGCTCATGGGGCTGCTGATCGCGTTGTTCGTGCTGCGGGAGATCCACCTGCCGCAGATATTCAAGGACAACCCGCCCGTGCTGCTAGGCTTCGCCGTGCTGGCGCTGCTGGCAATCTATATGGTCCAGATCCCGCTGCGGAATGCGGGCCATCCGGACGAGCCCGCGCCGCCTACGGCGATTATGTAGGGGCGATCAACCCACGAGGTGATCGTAATCGCCGTGGCTTCCGATCCAAAACCACAGCACGCCGTCCGGAGCATCGACACCGACGGCGCGGTGATGCAGGCCAACACGCACGGACCAATATCTGCCGACCTTTTTGAAGCGAAGAGACGGATGCCGTGGATCGTTCTTAAGAAGCGCAAAAGCTCCGTCGGCGAGCTTCCTTACGGGCGCACCCAAAGTCGCGTAACAGGCCCAGAAGGCCGGAGAGGCGCGGTGGGTCAAAGCTTCGTAGACCGGCCTGCGGTGTGATCGCGGAGAGCCAGCTCCGCCATGCCGTCGAGCTTGCCCGCAACAGCGTCAGTTTCGAACTGCCGGTCCCACGCCTCGGCGTCGAAGCCCGCGAACCACTCGCGAAATGCGGCGAGTTCCTCGGGGTGGAGATCCTTAACTTGCCCTTCAATTTGTTCAACTCGGCTCATAAAGGTTTCTTTTACTATATCAAGCGCCAGCTCAGGTGGAGGATCTCAACAAGCCGGTGCCGACGCTCCGCGCCAAACTGCCTCGCCGCCATGCCAAAGGCTCCTTGCGGGGCTTGGCATCGACGACGCCGACGGGCCGTGCGCTCCTTGGTAAACTGGATTCGGGGACACACTTGTGCCGCCGGTTTCGCTGAGCGATTTTCCAGCGCATTTTGACGGAGCAATGCCGCTGTTCACGGCCGAGGGATGCCTTCCGCCCGGCGATTTCCTGCCCTCTCAATTGGAGTTCGAGACGAGATTCGTGGACACTGGCGATCGTGTGCAGCGAGCAGCTATACCACTGCCAAGCCCTCTCCAGGAGATATTGACATCGCCGTTGAAGTGCCGCTGCCCGACGGTGGAGTGCTCGGAACGCTGGCGCCCGACCATCCGATTGTGAAACTTCTAATGGGGCCGCTAATGAAGCCGGTCTTCTCTTGCGACGCCTACCCGATTTACGCCTTGCCGAAGAGCGATCCGCTTTACGCTTCCGTTACGGTCCGGGCGATCGAATACTGGACGAAGTGGTTTGGCCGCAGCCGGACAGGCGCCGCGAAGGGGCGCGTGTGGGCAACTACGGGCGAGGGACGCATATGACTGCCGAAGCTGGCCTGAGGGATCCCTCAGTCACAAGAGAGGAACTGCGGGACTTATTGAACTACCTCAACGGCTTACCGGAGGAGATCAGGCCGACGGGCGCTTTCGCAGCCTACGAACAACGCGTCGGCGAGCTAAGCAGGGAACTCGTTCTCAACGATATTCGGCTGTTCACGTTTCATCTTCCCAACGAGGATCTGTGTGAGCCCGCCACGACCGGCACGAACGAATACGTTCAGATGTGTGAGAGGCTTTCCAAGGTGACTCATCGGTATGAGCACGCCGCGGCACAGAGCCTGAAGGCGAGCCATGCGTTTCAGTGGGGAATGGTCGCGGCGGCTGTTTGCACCGTGCTGTCAGCCTTAACGATGCATCCCCTGGTGGTGCCACTTGGCATTGTGACTGCCCTCGCAGGCATCTACGTGTTCTGGCTTGCGGGCCGGGCGAGGAAGCACGAGCAGGCAGCCACTCGTCTTTCGGTTCTGCGCGAACAGATCTCTCACACGTTTGGCCCTGCTGGCGAAGTGCTTGGACCTTCCGAGTACTATCCCGCGAGCACGAAGCGGATCGAGTCGCTGCTCGATGAAATGAAGGCAACCGTCGGCAACGGGCACGCCATCTAAATTCCGTAAGATTCCAGTTGCCGCAGGGCCCTGAGCTTCAAGATGGCGATGTCATCCGCCGCGTTGATGGCCGCCTCATATTCCGCGCGCTCGTCATCGCTCAGTGTTCCCTCGTTGGCCTTCTCACCAAGGAGGTCGAGCCTCGCTTGCACTGCGGGATCGATACGGAACGCCAGGATGCGCCTGGCCGATTCAGCGTCCATGCAGCCCTGTCACTTGCGCGCCAGAATCTCCTTCACCCTGACCCATGCCTCCGTGCGCGCCTTGGCATTCCCCTCGCTGGCATCGGGAGCCTCGCCCGCGCGCATGAAGCCGTGGCCGGCGCCTTCATAAGTCACCGGTTCATACGTCTTGCCCAACTGCTTCATCTTCTCGATGGTGTCGGGCACGGTCGCGCCGATGCGCGCATCGTTGCCCGCGTAGAAGCCATATACGGGGGCTTTGATGCGGCTCATCGCGTCCTTATCGGGCCCCGGTCCGTAGAACACCAGGGCGGCGGCAATGTCCGGGCGGTTCGTGGCGAAGCGGAAGGTTTGGCCGCCTCCCCAGCAGAAACCCGTCACGAAAAGTTTCTTGGTGGCGGCCGGCAGCTTCAGGCCGTAATCGGCCACCGCGTTGAGGTCGGCGGTGATCTGGTCGGGACTGAGATGCCCGATCGCCTGCATCACCTCATTCGACTGGAAACCCTTGGTGCCTTTGCCATCCGGCCCCGTGCCCGAAAGCAGGTCGGGCGCCACGGCGATGTATCCGGCGGCGGCGAACTGATCCGCCACATCCTGGACCCAATCGGTCATGCCGAAGATCTCGTGAATCACCAGAATGACGGGCGTCTTGTCCTTCGATTCCGGATACGCCACGAATGTCTCGACGGAGCGTCCGTCGTGCTTGATGGTGACCCATTCGCGGTGGCGCGGCGATTTTTCCAGACGCGTCACGGCCCAATCCTGAGCGCATAGAGAGGTAGCCGCCAAAGCGGCCAGCAAGGCGATTCGAATCATCTTCCTGTTATAGCGCATCGGCGTGGTGTGGCCGTGGGGCGGACCTCCAGGTCTGCGCGGGTCCTCCAGGACCCGCTCGCACTGAAAATCATACCGCGTACCAGGCCGCCGCCCCGCGTTTTCCCAAACCAATCCTTTCGTTTTTTGCTTCCGCGTGCGTACAATAGCAATAGGGAGTATTGTATCCAGGCCTTTATGGATTCGGACGCGCCGCTGAATGCCAGACTGCAGGACATCCTGCACGCCATTGTGCGCACCTACATCGAGACCGGTGAGCCGGTCGGCTCGCACACCATTGCGCAACGCCGCAACCAGAGGCTGAGTGCGGCTTCCATCCGCAACGTCATGGCCGGCCTGGCAGATGCCGGCTACCTCTCGCAGCCGCACACTTCCGCCGGCCGCGTGCCGACCGAAAAGGCTTTTCGCGATTATGTGCAGTCGCTGGTTGCCGGCCGCATGCCGTCCGCCGACGCGGCCCGCATCCGCATCGAGCTGCTGGAAGCCCCCACGGTCGCGGCGCGGGTGGAACGTTGCTGCCATATCCTGACGGAGCTGACCAGCAACGTGGGCATCACCGCCGCCCTGCCGCCGGCCGTGCGCGAACTGGACCAGATCGAGCTCGTTCCGCTGGGCGACCGCCGCATCCTGGTGATCCTAGTGACGCGCGACCGCGCCGTCCACAACCGCGTCGTCGTTTTGGATGAATTCGTCTCCTCCGACGAGTTGGTCAACATCCGCAACTACGTGAACCGGAACTTCAGCGGATGGCGTCTGGAGGATGCCCGGCGCGAGTTGCTGCAGCGCATCGCCGAAGAGCGCGCCATCTACGATGCCGTGCTGCGCAAGCTGACGCTACTTTACCGCAAGGGCTTGCTGGATGTGGATGTGGCGCCCGTGGTACACATGGAGGGCGCCTCCAACCTGCTGGGCCTCGACCTGCATCTCACGCGCGAAAAACTGCGCGACCTGTTGCGGGCGCTGGAAGAGAAGGAACGATTGGTGGAGCTGCTGAACCGCGTGCTGGAACAACCCACCGGATCGCTCGAAGTGCGCGTCGGCCTGGAGGAGGCGCACCCCGCCATGAAGGAGTTGGCCATCATCGGCATTTCCTTCCAGATGCCGAGCGGGATATGGGCCAAGATCGCGGTGCTGGGCCCCATGCGCATGCGCTATGAGAAGGTGATGGGCGCGGTGCTGCAGACCCGCCGCGCGCTCGAAAGCATGCAGTTCTAAATGATATCCAGCACATGTGGCGCAGACGATCGTTTTATGTCGTCTGCGTTTGCCGATCACCAAGCACTGAAGCGCGCCGCCCGGTTTGTTAATCTAGTAAATAGTGGCAGACGATAATCAGGAACAGAATGCGTCGGGTGTCGAGGAGACTTTACCGGTCCCGACTCCCGAGGCCCAAATTGCGGCGCTGGCCGGCGAGCGCGACCAGCTTGCGGCGGAAAAGGCCGATTTGAAGGACCGCCTGCTGCGTACGCTCGCGGATTTCGAGAACTTCCGCCGGCGGGCCGAGCGCGACCGCTCCGAGTACGCGCAGTATGCGGCCACGGAAATGGTCCGCGACCTCATTCCCATCCTTGACGATTTCCGGCGCGCCGTGAAAGTGGAGACCGCCGATAAAGAATACGCCAAAGGCATCGAACTGATCGATCAGCGGCTCTTCGAAGCCCTCAAGAAAGCCGGGCTGGAGCCTATCGAGTCTGCCGGAAAACTGTTTGACCCGAATCTGCATCAAGCCGTCGTCCGCGTGCAGTCCGAAGAATTTCCGGACCAGACGGTTCTGGAAGAATTTCAAAGCGGATATAATTTCAAAGGAAAGCTTTTGCGGCCGGCTATGGTGAAGGTCGCCGTGAAGCCCTGACGATCCCCGTAATTTCCCGTGGCGAAAAGAGACTATTACGAAATCCTCGGCATCGGCCGGGACTCGGACGACGGCCAGGTGAAATCCGCCTACCGCAAGCTGGCGCTGCAATATCATCCGGACCGCAACCCGGACAACCCGGATGCCGAAGAGAAGTTCAAAGAGGCCGCCGAAGCCTACAGCATCCTGAGCGACTCGCAAAAGCGCGCCGCCTACGATCGCTACGGCCATGCCGGCCTGCAGAATTCGGCGGCGCAAGGCTTCGACCCCAACGCGTTCTCGGACTTCAGCGATATTCTGGGCGATTTCTTCGGATTCGGCGATCTGTTCGGCGGCGGGTCCCGCGGCCGCCGCAACCGGGCGCAGCGCGGCGAAGATCTGCGCTACGACCTGGAGATCGGTTTCGAGGACGCGGTCTTCGGCATGACCGCCGAGATCCAGGCGCCGCGCATGGAAGCTTGCGACCGTTGCCGCGCCACCGGCGCCGAACCGGGCAGCGGATCCACCACCTGCCCCACCTGCAACGGCCGCGGCCAGATCCTCTATCAGCAGAGTTTTCTGTCGGTGCGGCGCACCTGCCATACCTGCAACGGCAGCGGCCAAATCGTGCGCAATCCCTGCCGGCAATGCCATGGGCAGGGTTACCGGCAGGTGGTTCGCAAACTCAAGGTCAACATCCCGGCGGGCGTCGACGACGGCAACCGCTTGCGGCTCTCCCAGGAAGGCCAGCCCGGCGCAAACGGCGGACCTGCCGGCGATCTCTACGTCGTGCTGAAGGTCAAGGAACACGCCTTCTACGAGCGCCGCGGCAACGACCTGCACTGCACCATCCCGGTCAACGTGGGCCAAGCCGCACTGGGCGCGGATATCGAGGTTCCCACGCTGGAAGAGCCCTATCGCCTGAAGATCCCGGAAGGCACCCAGAACGGCGCCCAGTTCCGCCTGCGCCATCTGGGCGTTCCGCCCGTGAATGGGGGCGGGCGCGGCGACATCTTCGTGCACATCGAGGTGCAGGTGCCATCCAAGCTGACCCGTGAGCAGCGCAAGCTGCTCGAACAGTTGCGCGACACGCTTCCGGTGGAGAATCAGCCCGCTGAAAAAAGCCTGTTGGGCAAGGTCAGAGACTATTTCATGTGAGTGGGGTCCTAGCCCGGAGCGTCTTCTTCGCCCGTGAGCGGTTTCTTGTGTTTCGGCTTGTTGCGTTGCGGCTTGGGTAGGATAGGCCGGGAGGATGGGACGGTGCCGACACGCTCTCGCGCCAGCTTGCGCACCTCTTTTTTCATGTCGAAGGTCTGCTTCTTGCGCGCCATTGAGGGTTTCGGCTCCGCTTCGAGTATATCGCGGCCAAGTGAGGTCCGGCGGCATTCCGCGCAAAAGTACTAGGCTTCTCATCCGGATCCCACAGCCCTAAAGACAATAGGTTGCGCAGGTATTTGCCGGATTTATGCAGCCGGGCACGCGCGGTGGCGCCATCCCGTACTGTTGTGAGTGCCTTTGTTGTGATGTACCATTGTGTTACTGCACGCTTGCGGGCGTTGACGCTATGCCAAAAATAAGAGCTAACGGGGTGAACCTGCACTACATTGCTGTCGGCGCGGGCCCCGATGTGGTTATGCTGCACGGATTCCTCGGCAATCTGGCCGTCTGGCACCTCTACATGGCGCCCATTCTGCGCCGCGAGTTCCGTGTCACCACCTACGACCTCCGCGGCCATGGCTACAGCGATGTCACCCCCACTGGCTATACCGCCGCCGATATGGCCGAGGATCTGCGCTGCTTCCTCGATGAAATGGGAATCGAGCGCCCCATCCTGGTGGGCCACAGCTTCGGCGCCGACATCGCCATGTACTTCAGCCTGCTCTACCCCGAGCGCGTGGCCAAATTAGTAGCGCTGGAGCCCGGCCTGGCGGCCCTGGTACACCTGCGCAACGACAAGGATTGGATCGGCTGGGCGGCCTGGGTCGCCAAGTTGGAAGAGGTAGGCATCCACGTTCCCGAGGACAAACGCAACGACGCCGAATACCTGTTGCAGCTCAGCCTGGATACTCCCAAGTTTTACGGCCCGGCGCGCGGGCTGCCGCGCAATCGCGAGCCGCTGTTGCACCTGATCCGCAATACCACCCTGCTGAAGGACTACGAAGTGGTGGGCGCCATGACCCTCGATGCGGTGCGCACCATCGAGACGCCCACGCTGCTGGTCTACGGCCGCGATTCGCACTTCATCGGTTCGTATGACTTCCTGCACGATGCGCTGCCCAACTGCAAGCCGGTGCTGTTGCCGGGCGGCGAGCATTTCGGCCCGCTGGAGCAGCCCGAATTGCTCACCGAGCACATCCAGCAATTCCTGAAGCGGCCCGCGGCCGTCAGCAGTGTTCCCCCGGTTTCATTCGGCGAGGAACCCGCCTTCGGATTCTCGCTCTAGCGCCTCCGCGGTGGGTCAGTTTGCAATTGGAGGGCGGGCAATTCTGCCCCGGGGTCCCCTCTGGGGGCGGCTTTCAGCCGGCTCTGGCGCTACGCAAATCGACCCGCTACCAGATCGTCGATCAGTCCGGCAGCGCGCGCGGGCCCTCCGCAATGCGCCAATATGGCGCCCATATTGGCGGCGTTATCGCGGAAGGATGGCTCCTCCAGCACGCGCAGCACGGCCTGCCGCATCCGCGCCGGGGTCGACCCCCATGGAGCGATGCGCAGGCCGACACCGGTCTCCGCCACCCGCCAGGCCATTTCGGCCTGGTCCCAAATGGAGGGCAGCACCACGGCGGGAAGGCCAGCCTGCAAAGCGGCCAGCACGGACTCGGAGTTGCCGTTGGTGACCAATACATCCGCCAGGGGCAGAACATCGCTCAACGGCGCATGCGGATGAAGCGTGACGTTGGATTCCAGCGGCCCCAGCTTCAGGTCCGCCGCAATCCGGCCCTCTCCGGCTAACAGAATCACCGTCAGCGGAAGGCCAGACAATCCGCGGGCAGCCATCTGCAACACGCGCGGCTCATGCGTGAACAGCGCACCTTCATCGACCAGCACTACAGGCTGATGCCCGGCGATCCGCGCCGGTATCTCTTCAATCCAGGCGGGCGGCGCCTCGTCCCGGTGCTTGTCCCACAGGCACGGCCCCACATAGCGCACGGCGGCCGGCAGATCGCGCCGGCAATTGTCGAATTCAGGCGCGCTGGGGACCAGGTAAAGTGGCAAAGTGCCGGTGAACGCGTTCACGCTCATGCCCAGCGGCGCCAAACCGAATTGGCGGCGCAAGGCGTTCGCTCTCCTTCTGGTGCGCGCCGTGATCAGGGTTGCGGCGCGGGAAAGCATCCCGGCGCACAGCGCTCGCCAGGCGCTCCGGCGGCGCGGCAAGGCAATCCCCTGAGTGGGCCCCTCGGGTCCCGGCAGAATGCAATGGGCTACGTGCGAGAAGGCGATCACGGGAATACCGATGCGCTCCCGCAGAATCAGGATGGGCGCCCACATGGCGATGTCGCAGATCAGCGCATCGGCTGGCCACCCGGCCAGCACCGCCTCCAGGTCGCGAACCTGCGCGGGCACGGTCTCCACCAGGAACGTGGGCCACAGACGCCGCATCTGAGACGGCCGTTGGCGTCCGGCGATGAGATCGTCGACGATCGCCGCCACGCGGCCCCAGTCCACTTCGCGAAACGGGAAACTCGGGAAGCCCTCTCGCGCCACGGCGGACAATGCGGCGCCGCCGGTGTAAAAGGCGACTTCGTGGCCTTGCGCAGCGGCTTCCCGCGCCAGCGCCAGGAACGGATGCAGGTGCGTCGGGAAGGGCCAGACCGTAAAAAGCAGCCGCGCCATGCTATCTCGGAATCGCTCTATTTCAGGATGTAGATCGCTGCTTTCGCGAAATCCAACTTGCGTTCCTCAATCGATTCGAAACCCGCCTTCCGGAATAACTGCTTCCAGGTATCCGAGTCGACCGGCTTTTGCTGCGTGAGGTCGTGGTAGAGGAAGTAGTAGACCGAGATGCCCGGGTGCCGCCGCAGTTCCTCGGCCGGAGGCCGCACGGCTTCGAAGGCGATCAGCGGCGCGCCCGGAAACAGCCGGCGGAAGTCCTTCAGGAAATTCAGCAGCACGTCTTCGCCGAAATAGAGCAACTCGTGCAGCACGAAGAACACGGTGGCCGCGTCGATGGGCGGCAGACCGGCCTGGTCGATCTTGGAAATGTCCAGAGCGGTCAAAGTGACCCTGTCCTGCAGCCCCGCCTCCCGCAGAACGCGATTGCCTTCCTCGACGGCCGCCGGCGCCAGGTCGATGCCAAAACACTGCACTTCGGAATTCAATCCGCAGAGCATGCGCAGGAACGTCCCATCGCCGCATCCCAGATCGAGCACGCGCTTGTAGCCGTTGGCGATGATGATGTCGTTCACCATGGGAAAGAACAGCAGGTTCTCCATCTCGCCGCTGCCGCGCGCCACAAAATCGGACCGGCGGTAGAAGTCCCGGCCGTAGACTTGCTCCTTCCGCAGCAGAGGCTCCAACGAATGGAAAACTTCGCTGTATCCGTAGCAGACTTCCAGCCACCCGCGCATCACCTCGACCACGTCGCGCCCTTTCTCGGACAGCGAATAAGCCGCGCCATTGCGCTCGAACATGCCCAGGCAGTAGAAGGATTCGCACAGCGGCTGAAGCACTGCCTTTTCCAGGTTCGCGTGGGCCGCGAATTCGTCGATATCCACGCTGGCCTTCTTCTGCATTTCGTCGATCAGCCCGACGTTCATCAGCGCGTGCATGGTGGTGGTCTCGAGATAGCCGCGGATCATCTCGTCCCATCCGGTTTTGTAAGTCTTCTGCAAACGCAGCATGTACGGCAGGCCGAAGCGGTGAACGGTTTTGGCTAGTTCTAACAATGGAATTTCCTCCGGTTCTGGCTAGTATTGTAGCAGAGATATACAGACCCTAAACACCGTATGAGTACTGGGTCTTTGTGGGGCAGGCCCCCGGCCTGCAGCGGCCTCTCAGGCCGCCTCATTTGGTTGCGGCTGCGCTGCTTTGTGGGGCAGGTTGGCAACCCAATGCCGCTTACTTTGCGCCACGAAGCCATTTTGATCTGGCTGTTACTCATCGGTGCCCCCAGTCACCTTGCGTTTTCTGGGAAACGCGCTGCCGCGAGGCCAGACGGCTCG